>ERZ791825.77-NODE-77-length-105005-cov-21.256360_pt1 | contig 105005 bp, 97 predicted proteins | sample MGYA00510298_ERZ791825 | MGnify/ENA primary metagenome ERZ791825 (study PRJEB30046, sample SAMN00792010) | human gut metagenome | study: EMG produced TPA metagenomics assembly of the A metagenome-wide association study of gut microbiota in type 2... | reverse complement strand
CGTTCATTAAACGAACGTTTAAAAAACACCTCATAATTTCCAATATATCATTCTACATTCCAACATCTAACCCTCATAAATGCATTATTGAAGTTTCGTAAAGATGCCTGCTAATAAATGGGAATTTATCGCACAAAACGCAAGTGAAATAAAAGCCCACTTCTATAATCTATGAAAAGAGAGTGAAAGCCCGTGGATTTCTATCTAAAACACAAGCATTCCTTTGCTTTTCACCCTTTGTTTGTCTACTGTTGCATAGGGAATTAATAACGCCTAACGGCCATGAACAGCTCTGCTTATGGCCGTCAAACGATTGCTTCATGGCCATAAGCAGAACTGTTCATGGTCGTTAGGCGTCACTAACTCCAAGGCTTTTACAGATGAAGTACGTAACCCACACCTGTTGCGCACAAGGCGCAAACGTATTGTACAGTAACTTAAAAGACATTAGACTCCACTATTCATAGTCAGGCAAACTCGAAAATGCAGGAAAACTACACCGACCGATTTATGTAACCCACGCGCGGTATTATGGTAGAGGATAATAAGTTACGGCAAAACTCAGACGTTTTCGGCAGGTGGAAGCAAATTTTGCTTCCACCTTTTCAGGTTGCTTCCACCGCAGAGTAAATGCCGATGGATAGGGAGATGCAGGAGGTGGGTGGAAGTGTGGAAGCAAAGCAGATGCAAATTTATGTTTCAGCAACACACCTCAAGTTTTAAAAAAGATGTAGTACAAAGGTATAAAATATAATAAGTGTTACAAATACACACTTTATGCCCCGACACTCTTGCAAATGTCGAAAAAGTCCGTACATTTGCAATGTGTTTTTCATAGTATTAGATTTAAGGTTAACAAAGGTTGGAGTACAGCGGTACTCCTTTTTTTATGCCCATACGTACCGGCCCGGTTCTCCAATAAAATTTTCACGTAAAATGCAAGGCAACTTTTTATATCCATTTAGTTTTTGGCTATCTTTGCACTGCTTTCGGCGGGCATAGGCACGCATAAAGCAGCTTAACTAACAATAAATCAATAATTAAAAACAGAAAATTATGGCAATGCATACATGGTTTGAATGTAAGATCCGTTACGAGAAAACAATGGAAAATGGAATGAACAAGAAGGTGACCGAACCGTACCTGGTGGATGCCCTCAGTTTTACGGAAGCGGAAGCACGCATCATCGAAGAGATGACGCCGTTCATTTCGGGAGAGTTCACCGTATCGGACATCAAACGTGCCAACTATAGCGAATTGTTCCCCAGCGAAGAGGAAGCTGCCGACCGCTGGTTTAAATGTAAACTGGTTTTCATCACACTGGACGAGAAAAGCGGTGCGGAAAAGAAAACCTCTACCCAGGTATTGGTGCAGGCTGCCGACCTGCGTGATGCAGTGAAGAAACTGGATGAGGGCATGAAAGGCACAATGGCCGACTATCAGATAGCATCTGTAGCGGAAACCGCCATTATGGATGTATATCCGTACAGTGCAGAGCCCGACGACAAACCGGAAGTTTAATTTGAGTGATGAGTTATAAGTTATGAGTTATTATTGCGACCCATAACTTATAACTCATAACTCATAACTCAAAAAAACGATGATTGCAGAGAATTTAAAACAAGTACTGAGCGAACTGCCTGAAAAGGTACGGCTGGTGGCTGTTTCCAAATTTCACCCCAACGAGGCGATAGAAGAAGCGTATCGTGCCGGCCAGCGTGTGTTCGGAGAAAGTAAGGTGCAGGAAATGACTGCCAAATACGAAAGTCTGCCCAAAGACATAGAATGGCATTTCATCGGGCATCTGCAAACAAACAAAATAAAATATATCGTTCCTTACGTAGCGCTGATTCATGGCATAGACTCCTACAAGCTGTTGGCCGAAGTGAACAAGCAGGCTGCCAAAGCCGAAAAAACTGTCAACTGCCTGCTGCAGCTGCACATTGCCCGGGAAGAGACCAAGTTTGGATTCAGCTTTGACGAATGCCGGGAAATGCTGGCAGCCGGTGAATGGAGAAAGCTCAATCATATCCGGATATGCGGATTGATGGGCATGGCCACGAATACGGACAATGACGAACAAATCAAAACTGAGTTTTGTTCTTTAAGTAGCTTCTTCAATGAAGTGAAAGCCAAGTGGTTTGCCGATGCAGAGTCATTCCGGGAACTGTCCATGGGAATGTCTCACGATTACCACGAGGCCATTGCAGCCGGGAGCACCTTGATACGTGTAGGAAGCAAGATTTTTGGAGAAAGAAACTATTAACCATAAAAAATCATTATCATGGCAACATTAGAAACTACTTTTGCAGGGCTGAAACTCAGAAACCCCATTATCGTCAGCAGCTCCGGACTGACAGACAGCGCCGCCAAGAATCAGAAACTATCTGAGGCTGGCGCAGGTGCCATTGTGCTAAAATCACTTTTTGAAGAGCAAATCATGATGGAGGCTGACTGGATGGGAGACCCGAACATGTACCCCGAAGGCAGTGACTACCTTGTAGGATATATCCGCGAACATAAGCTGGGTGAATATCTGAACCTAATTAAGGAAAGCAAAAAGGTTTGCAATATCCCCATCATAGCCAGCATCAACTGCTATCAGAATGCCGACTGGGTGGAATTTGCCGCCAAAATAGAAGAAGCCGGTGCAGACGCATTGGAAATCAATATCCTTGCACTGCAGACGGATGTACAATATGCTTACGGCAGTTTCGAGCAACGCCACATCGACATTCTGAGCCACATCAAGAAGACGGTCAAGATACCCGTCATCATGAAGCTGGGTGACAACCTGACCAATCCGATAGCTCTGATAGACCAACTGTACGCCAACGGCGCCGCCGCAGTAGTGCTGTTCAACCGCTTCTACCAGCCGGACATCAACATTGAGAAAATGATACAAGTATCCGGCAACGTATTCAGCAACGAAGCCGATTTGTCTAAAGCCCTGCGCTGGATAGGCATCGCTTCGGCAGCCGTAAACAAGCTGGACTATGCCGCTTCCGGTGGTATTCACTCGCCCGAAGGCGTTGTCAAGGCAATATTGGCAGGTGCTTCGGCCGTAGAGATATGCAGTGTACTTTATCAGAATTCAGCTACCATCATTGAGGAGTATATCCGTTTCCTCAACTTGTGGATGGACCGCAAAGGTATGGAAACCATCAGCCAGTTCAAAGGTATTCTGAACGTAAACGACCCGAAGGGGGTCAATACCTTCGAACGTACACAGTTCCTGAAATACTTCTCTTCACATGAATGAGACAAAAGACTGACAAGAAGACAATAAAATTGAAAGGGTGATAACACTACAATGACGTTATCACCCTTTCATTTTATACTATACCGCTATCTTTTTATTTCTTCTTATCCAGCGCCTCAAAGCAGGAATTCTTGCTTACGAACTCCGGAACAATATCCTTCATGGCAGCAACAATTTTCATCTGGTCATAGGTGTAACTTACATCAATCAGTTTCTGAATACGCTCCTTCACCTCGTCATAGTCATACTCACGCACCGTAGCAATCATAATCTTCTCATGATAGGTGGGCTTTGTAAGCTCCTTCACATTCAAGAGTTCTTCGTAGAGCTTCTCGCCATGACGGAGACCGGTAAATTCAATCTTCACATCCGTACGTCCAGAAAGGCTGATCATACGCTTGGCAAGGTCCACAATCTTCACCGGCTTACCCATGTCGAAGATGTAGATTTCACCGCCGTTGCCCATACTGCCGGCCTCAAGAACAAGGCGGCAAGCTTCGGGAATGGTCATGAAGTAACGGATTATCTCAGGATGGGTCACCGTCACCGGACCGCCACGCTGAATCTGGTCACGGAAACGGGGAATGACAGAACCGTTGGAACCCAGCACATTGCCGAAACGCGTAGTGATGAACTGAGTGGCATGGCCTCCCTCCTTTTGCAACTTCTTCGCAAGAGACTGCACATAAATCTCGCAGATACGCTTGGAACAGCCCATCACGTTTGTAGGGTTAACAGCCTTGTCCGTAGAAATCATCACAAACTTCTCGGCACCGTATTTCACGGCTAGATCGGCAACGGTGCGCGTACCGAATACGTTCACCTGGATGGACTCGGAAACGTTGTCCTCCATCATCGGCACATGCTTGTAGGCGGCCGCATGGAAAATATACTGGGGCTTGAACTCCCTGAAGATATCCTCCATGCGCGTGGCATTGGAGATATCGGCTATGATGGTCTCAGCATCGATGTCACGCCAACGGTCCTGAAGTTCCAGACGGATGTCGTGCAGAGGAGTCTCGGCCTGGTCCACTAAAATAAGCTTATAGGGATTGAACGAAGCCACCTGGCGCATGATTTCGCTGCCGATGGAGCCGGCGGCGCCCGTAATCATCACACGCTTGCCCTCCAGATGAGAGGCAACCTTATGGATATCTATCTCGATAGGATTGCGCTGAAGCAGGTCCTCAATCTGAATTTCCTTCAACTGCGTGCGGCTCAATGCCTGGCCGTTCCACTCGCTCAAGGGAGGCGCGGTCATCAGTTTGATGTTGTGCACCAGCAGGCGATCAGCCATGTCGGACTTCTTCAGTTCCTCCATCTTGGCGGGAGAAATGATAATGGTCTGCACATCGCGGTCGTTCAGCACATCAATCAGCGTATCATCGTTGGGGAACACCTTGACCCCCATCATCACCTTATTGATAAGCTCAGGTTCGTCCGCAATGAATCCACGCAGACGGTAGTGGTTGCGCAGATTGACACGCAATGCCTTGGCAATGTTGACCCCGGCTTCCTTGGCACCGTAAATGAACACATTGGCACTATGGGTGCCGTCAAAGTTCAGCGCCTCAAAGAAAGTCTTGACAACCACACGGGAGCATGCCATCATGGCAAAGCTGATGATATAGGACATGAACAGCACGCTGACCGGAGCCAGGTTAAACTCCAAATAGCTTTCCGTCAGGACACTCGTTATCATCAGCAGTGCATACGACACAGTCAATGACACAAAAATTCGCATGATATCCACAAAGGAGGAAAAGCGCAGCACATTGGAATACGTACGGAAAACACGGAAGAAAATCAAGTTGACAGCAACCGTCCATAAAATGGTCTTGTCAATGGTAGAGGATTCAAAAAAAATGCTTCTGAAATCATATCGGAGAGCATAGGCCAACATACTGGATATGACGATTATAAATACGTCAATTAATAGAATAGTCCATATCGGAAGCACTTTCGCGGAAAGATACCGATGAAAAAAATTTCGCTTCATTTTGCTTGACAGTTTTGTTTTAGGCGAGGCAAAGATACACTATTTTAGTCAAAACGGGCAAAAAATCGATAAAAAAATGTTATAATAATTATCTATCCTCTATAAAGAAACCATCCCGCCTTCCCCTGTTTTAGCAGCCGGAAAGCGGGATAGAAATAGTTTTACCCCGGAAAATGCGATATCCGCTACATCAGATTACTTGCCAACTCGCTCAACTGGCTACGTTCTCCTTTCACCAGATTGACATGGGCAAACAAGTTCTGGTCCCTCATACGGTCTATCATATAGACAAGTCCATTGGACTGACTGTCCAGATAGGGTTGGTCTATCTGCTGAATATCACCGGTAAACACCATTTTCGTGCCCTCACCGGCACGGGTGATGATGGTCTTAATCTCATGTGGAGTCAGGTTCTGGGCTTCATCAATAATACAGTAGGTTTCGCTCAAGCTGCGCCCGCGGATAAAGGCCAATGCCTCGATGACCAATTGTTCACTTTTTTGCATATCCTCCAAGCGTTTCACTTCAGAGGAATTGGCAGCGAACTGATGCTTGATTACATTCAAATTATCAAACAAAGGCTGCATGTAAGGAGCCACTTTCTCATTGGCATCACCGGGAAGGAATCCAAGGTCCTTATTGGATAGGGCTACGATGGGACGTGCCAGAAGAATCTGCTTGTAGTCGGTAAGTTTTCCCAATGCAGCGGCCAGTGCCAGCAGGGTCTTGCCGGTTCCCGCCTTACCAGTTAGGGCAACCAGCTTGATGTTCGGGTCATTCAGCACCTCAAAAGCAAAGCTCTGCTCAGCATTGCGCGGTTCAATGCCATAGTTCTTTGTCTTGTTGACCCGGCAAATCGAATGGGTAAAGGGATTATAACGTGCAAGCACACTGCTGCGGTCACTCTTCAGCACAAAGCATTCATTAGGACGAATGATGTCCTTAAAATCAAACTCGTTGATGTCCAGTCCTTCTTTGGAAGAATAAATGCAGTCTATCAGCGCAGGGTCAATACCCTCGAACACTTCATTCGACTTTTCGAATATATCCACATTGATTACCTTATCATTGATGTAGTCTTCGCACAGCAGACCGATGGAACGCGCCTTCATGCGCAGATTCACGTCTTTCGTGACAAGAATGGTTTTCATTTTAGGCTTTTTGGTAGAAAGCCAGTCCACTACCGACAGAATCTGATGGTCGGGAATGCGTTCGGGAAAGGAATCACGTGCCCGGGGAGAGTCCACCATGCCTGCCACCACAAACAGACGGCCTAAGCCCTCTCCCAATGGCGCTCCTTTGGTGAACAGATTGTCATCGGTAATCAAATCTAGCTCACGGACGAACTCACGCGCATTGAAATTAATCTGCTCATTACCTTTCTTGAATTTGTCCAGTTCTTCAAGGACTACGATGGGAAGATAAATGTCATTCTCTTGAAAATTCTTCAAACAGTTATAATCATGAAGAATCACATTTGTATCAATCACAAAATTTTTCTTAGCTCCCATACACGTTAGATTTAAATTGTTAATACCTTTGCATAAGCTTAAGATAAGCTACACTGCAAGCAATTTCAAGCAAGCTTGATTGCGTTCGGTCTGCATTATCTTTGTCGCTTTTAAAGATAACAAATTAATAGGGAGAAAGGATTGCTTCTCCGTTAAATATTATAAAAGATGGATTATCAGGACACTTTAACTTACTTATATAACAGTGTGCCCATGTTTCAGCAAGTGGGCGGCTCAGCATACAAGGAAGGATTGGAAAACACTCTGACCCTGGACGCACACCTCGAACATCCCCACCGCAGTTTCCGCAGTATTCATGTGGCCGGTACCAATGGAAAAGGTTCCTGCTCACATACACTTGCCGCCATACTGCAAGAGGCAGGATACAGGGTCGGGCTCTATACCTCGCCCCATCTGGTGGATTTCCGGGAGCGCATCCGGATTAACGGACAGCCTATACCCGAGGAATACGTCATCCGTTTTGTAGAGCAGGAACGTGGCTTCTTCGAACCTCTCCATCCCTCTTTCTTTGAGCTGACCACCGCCATGGCCTTCCGCTACTTTGCTGATGAGAAGGTGGATGTAGCCGTAATCGAGGTGGGACTAGGTGGACGCCTGGACTGTACCAATATCATCCATCCGGATGTATGCATCATCACCAACATTAGTTTTGACCATACCCAATTTCTGGGGGACACCTTGGCAAAAATCGCAGGAGAGAAGGCAGGAATCATTAAAGGTGGTATTCCCGTTGTAATCGGCGAAACCACTCCCGAAACGAGACCGGTATTTCTGGAAAAAGCACAGACAACGGGTGCCCCCATCTACTTTGCCGAAGAGAATGACCGTGAGGACTATCCCGGAATAGAATACGAACTGAAAGGGCTCTACCAGCAGAAAAATGCCCGGACCGTCCTCACTGCCCTCCCGCTACTGAAAGAAGCCGGCTACCGGCTGGACGGACAAGCGGTGCGCAGTGGCTTTGCCCGTGTGGTGGAACTGACAGGCTTGATGGGACGCTGGCAAAAACTGCAGGAGTCGCCCACCCTGATTTGTGACACCGGCCACAATGTGGGAGGCATCACCTACATTACAGAACAACTGAAACAGCAAACTTACCGCCAGCTACACATCGTCATAGGCATGGTCAATGACAAGGATATACGGGGGGTACTGGCCCTGCTGCCCCGGGAAGCGACCTACTACTTCACCAAAGCCAGCGTGAAGCGGGCATTGCCCGAAAGCGAACTGCAGGAGCTTGCCGAAGCAGCAGGTCTGGAAGGAGATTGCTATCCTGATGTACCCGCCGCTGTGCGGGCCGCACAAGAAAAAAGCCTCCCGGAAGATTTCATCTTCGTGGGAGGCAGCAGTTTCATTGTTGCCGACTTGTTAGCGAACCGCGATGCACTCAATCTCTACTAAGGCGTCTTTAGGCAGCGCCTTCACTGCCACAGCCGAACGTGCCGGGAAAGCACCGTCAAAATAAGTGGCATATACCTTGTTCATATCAGCGAACAAGGACATGTCTGCCAGGAAAACGGTTGTCTTCACAATATTCGCCATACCCAGCCCTGCCTCTTCCAGGATATGCTTTATATTCTCCAAGGACTGGCGGGCTTGCGCTTCCGCACCTTCAGCCATCATTCCGGTAGCTGCGTCAATGGGCAACTGGCCTGATACAAATACCATTCCGCCAGCTTCGATAGCCTGGCTATAAGGGCCTATGGCGCCCGGTGCCTGCTGGCTGCAAATCACTTTCTTCATAATTGTCAAAGTTTGTTTTTATTAATAATCGAGTCTATTTTCTTTTTTGAAATAAAAAAAATCAGAAGTATATGCAGTATTCCGGAAATCCACGCATTTTATAAATAAAACAACGTAATTTCACTCATAACCTGTTATACCTAGACTTAACTCATTTAACACGGGGGAGTTCCCCAAAACAGAGGCTCTGCTTGCGAAAGCAGAGCCTTTATTCTATCCCATCCCTTTACTTGCAATGCTTCTCAATCAAAGCATCCACATTGGGATCACCCAATTCCTTTGCCTTGGCAAAGCTGGTACAAGCTTCCTTGTCCTTCTTCATCTGCAGCTGGGCGATACCCATCAGACGGTAGGCCTCGGCATACTTAGGGTCTTTCTCCAAGGCAGCCTTCAGCACATTCAACGCCTCCTCGTAACGTCCCACGCGAAGATTCACCACTGCCAGTTCGGCACGGTAGGTCAAATCCTCCGGATTCAATTCGATGGCCTTCGCCATATCGTCCAGCGCACGCTGGTACTGCTTGGCCTTCAAAGCAGCCTGCTCACGGTAATAGTAGAACATGTCGTTCACTTTACCGTTCACGGCATTGTAATAGGCGTCATAATCCAGCATGGCATTGCGCGCCTGGTCTGCATTCATGCGGGCTTGGGCACGCTCCAATAAATAAGGGGCGGCTTCCTCCGTATAGGGCTGGGTAAAGCGGGCCACACAGCTGTCCATCAGAGCCAGTACCTCTTCGGCAGGTGCCTGCATCAATTCCTTGGTCTTGGCGGCACTGAAGAAGGTAGCCGGAGATGCCAGAATGGTCTTATTCACTTTATCATAGCTGGTAAATGCCGACGGATACTCCTGCTTGGCAAACAGGATGTCACCCTCCAACTGGACATAAACCGGAAGTTCGTCAATGGCTATCGCTTTCCGTACCTCGTCCAGAGCCTTGTCGAGCGACCAGTCCTTATAAACTTTCTCGGGCTTGCCCAATGCATAATTATAGATTATCTTGGCCCGATTGTAATACACATCATCTTTCTTTGCGGCAACCTCCAAAGCCTTATCCATGTCTGCAGCAACCTTATCCATGGAAGCATCTTCACGGGACATGAACAGATGCTGGGAAGCACGGCGCAGATAACCGTCGGCACTGGCAGGATATTGTGCAATGAAATCGTTCAGAGTCTCCATATACTTCTCCGGAGACAGTTGGGAAGAAGCCATGTAGAGGAACACCAAAGCCTGCTCCTCGGTATCGGGCAATGCCTTCTTGATACCGATGCCCTTCAATGACATATCTCCATAAGACAATGCGGAGATATTCTGCGACATGGCGAAATTAGCGTCAATGGCATAGCAGATGGTAGCCGTGTCTTGTCCGGAGGACTTCTGCGCCAGGCCGAAGACCTGCCCGTCCACAGTCATCAGCGGACAGCTCACCATCTTGTCCTTCAGACGCATATCGAGCGTGTAATAGGAATAGTTGCCGGAAATCTTATCAGCCTCCTTTACTTTCCCGGTAGTAAAAGAACGGTCCTTCTGGGTGGAATAAGGCAGCAAATATACATCCGCGCCGACAGCCGGAGCCACAGCAGCCAAAGTGAGCGCCGTGACTTTCTTTCCGGGGATGCCGACATGGAACTTGACAACATCGTACATATCATCAGCTCCCATAATGGCCTCCACCGGCATCTGTGCCCCGTCCGAGCTCATCACAACGGCGCGCTGGGCACCTTTGAACAAGGTGTAGTCAGAAAGCGCAATGCCATCTTCAGTGACAAAAAAGCCGTTTCCAGTATTCAGTATCTTATCGTTCTGGTCGTAAGTCACTACCGAGAAAACCGCACGTTTGGCTTTGTCTACCCACTTCGGGGCTTGTGCCACACTCCACTGAGCCAATAAACATAGAGTGAGCATCAACAGCAATTTCTTTTTCATATCTTAGTTGGTTCTTTGTTTTACCGCTTCATAAATCAAAATGCCGGCTGCAACGGAAACATTGAGGGACTCGATGGTTCCCAACATGGGAATCTTCACCCACTCGTCACACAACGCCAGGTTGTCATAGGACACCCCCTTGTCTTCAGCACCCATAATGATGCACATCGGACCGGTATAGTCGGCTTTGGTATAGTCGTAATCACCTTTCTCCGTGGCTGCCACAATATGGAAACCACTGTTCCTGAGGAATTGCAGGGTCTCTTTCAAGCTGTGTTCGCGGCAAACGGGCAAGGTGTGCAAGGCTCCCGCCGAGGTTTTCATGGCATCTGCGTTGACAGATACACTGTTCCGTGCAGGGATAATCACGGCATCTACCGCCGCACACTCGCAAGTACGGGCAATGGCACCGAAATTGCGGACATCCGTGATGCCGTCGAGCATCACAAACAGAGGATTCTTGCCCTGCTCGAAAAGGAAAGGTACCAAGTCCTCCGTCTTCTGGTAAGTGACTGAAGAGATGAAGGCAATCACTCCCTGGTGATTCTTACGCGTCACGCGGTTGATGCGTTCCACCGGAACGCGCTGTACCGGTATCAAAGTCCCTTTCAAGACAGCGAACAGCTCTTTTGACAAATCACTCTGAATGTCCTTCTTTACCAATATCTTGTCTATCTCTTTTCCTGCCTGAATGGCTTCTATCACGGCACGGACGCCGAAAATCATTTCACTGTTATCAACCATATATGGGTATTTACTATTTGACGATTTACTATTTACTATTTGATACTTCCAGCAATGCTCTGGCATTGTTCAGTGCGGCTTCGGTCAGCTTAGCACCACTCAGCATATGGGCTATTTCTTCCACGCGTTCATCGTCGGTCAGACGACGGATGTGACTGTTTGTTTCCGTCTCGTTGTCCTGCTTGTACACCTTGTAATGGGCGCGTCCACGGGCAGCAATCTGGGGTAGATGGGTAATGCTGATTACCTGGCGGTCCTGCTCGCCCATCTCCTGCATGATATCCGCCATGCGGTCGGCTATCTCGCCGGAGACTCCGGTATCTATTTCGTCGAATACAATGGTAGGAAGCTTGACGGCACCGGCTATCATTGCTTTAATGGAAAGCATGACACGGGCTATTTCACCGCCCGAAGCTACAGAGGAGACGCTTTGCAATGCCCCGTTCTTATTCGCGGAAAACAAGAAGTTCACAGTATCCGCCCCGTGTATGCCCGGCTCTTTGCGGACACCTATCTCTACCTGGAAACGGACATTGGGCATGCCCAACGGAATCAGCCGCGCAGCCATCTGCTTCTCCACTTCACGGGCAGCGGCAGTACGCGCCTTGGTGAGGACAGCAGCCTGCTTTTTCACCTTATTATATAAAGCGTCGCAACGCGCTTTCAGTTCCTCTATGTGCTCGTCGGACGAAGTGATAGCAGAGAGTTTGGCGGCGTATTCATCCGTCAACGCCAGAAGTTCGCCGACAGTGGAAACGCGGTGCTTCTGTTGGAGCATATAAATCAAGTTCAGACGTTCGTTCACTTCTTCCAGACGTTCGGGGTTGAACTCTATTTCATCCTCCTTACCCGACACTTCCTGCGAAATATCCTTCAACTCGATATAAGTGCTTTCCATGCGTTCGGCAAGTTCTCCGGCAACCGGATAAACCCTCTGCAGGCCGAGCATCGTGTTCAAGCATTCCTTCAGCCCGGACAACAAGCCTCCTTCGTCCGAGTAGAGCGTCTGCCCCACCCGATAGAGTCCGGCCTTTATCTCTTCCGCATGGCTCAGCGTATCCGCCTCTTGCTCCAGCTCCTCCTGCTCACCGGCAGACAAGTGTGCCTCTTCCAACTGTTCCAGTTGGAAACGGATATAGTCTTCGTCCGACTTATCCTGATTGGCACGGGCAACAAGGGCCTCCAAATCCTGCTGTGCCTGCTTCCATGCTCCGAAGATATGCTGGTAAGCAGACAAGGCATCTTCGTTATGCGACAAGATGTCCAGTACATTCAACTGAAATCCTTCCTTGTTCAGCAATAGGTTCTGATGCTGGGAATGCACGTCAATCAGCTGTTCTCCCAGCTCCTTCATCTGAGCCAATGAAGCAGGCGTGTCATTGATGAATGCCCGGCTCTTGCCCGAAGCGGACACCTCGCGGCGCAGGATGCATTCTTCCTCGTACTCCAACTCATTCTCCTCAAAGAAAGGCTGCATACCGTAAGCGGAAATATCAAAACGGGCCTCGATAATGCACTTCGAAGCTCCTACACGAATGGCTTTCACATCGGCACGCTGTCCCAGCAGCAGACCGATGGCACCCAGAATAATGGATTTTCCAGCACCGGTCTCACCCGTTATCACCGAGAAACCGCTGCTGAAGCTGATATCGAGCTTTTCAATAAGCGCATAATTCTGTATGTAAAGCGAACGCAACATAAGGATATTGACGATTTACTATTTACTATTTAAATCTTTCACCAGACGGTCTACGATGTCGGTAGCCACTTCGGCTTTGGACTTCAAGGGGTAGTCCGTCTTTCCCTGGTGGTCTATGATACTGATTTTATTGGTATCGCAACGAAAACCGGCTCCCTTGTCGTTCAGGGAGTTCAGCACGATGAAGTCCAGATTCTTGCGGTTGAGCTTGTCTTCCGCATTCATCTGCTCGTTATGAGTCTCAAGGGCAAAGCCTACGAGGAGGCGCCGTTGGTGCTCTGTATCGTTCTTCAGATTGCCTAAGAAAGCGGCTATGTCGCGGGTAGGTTTCAAGTTCAAACTCATCTCCCCGGTCTTTTCACGTTTGATTTTCTCATCGGCAACTTGTTCGGGAGTATAGTCTGCCACAGCAGCCGTCAAGATGGCGGCATCGGCATGGACAAAGGCTGCGGATGCAGCATCGAACATCTCCTGCGCCGACTCTACCGCATGGTATTGATGCATCGGAAAATAAGTGGTCTGCTGCACCGGACCGGCAATCAGTATCACCTTGGCTCCCCTTGCAGCGCATTCGTCTGCCAAGGCAAATCCCATCTTACCGGAAGAATAGTTGCCGATGAAGCGCACCGGGTCTATCTTCTCATAAGTAGGTCCTGCGGTTATCATCACTGTCTTCCCCACCAGGTCTCCCTCTTTGGCAGCAAAGTACATTTCCAGATGGCAAATGATATTCTCCGGTTCCTCCATACGGCCTTTCCCCACCAGATGGCTGGCGAGTTCTCCCGTAGCGGGTTCTATGATGTGGTTTCCATAAGAACGGAGTATATCCAGATTCTTTTGGGTGGAAGGATGGGCATACATGTCCAGGTCCATGGCAGGCGCCACAAACACCGGAGCTTTGGCGGAAAGATAGGTGGTAATCAGCATATTGTCTGCCACGCCATTCGCCATCTTGCCGATGGTGGAAGCCGTAGCCGGGGCTATCAGCATGGCATCTGCCCACAGACCGAGGTTCACATGACTGTTCCAGGTGCCATCACGTTGTGCAAAGAACTCACTGATAACCGGTTTGCTAGTCAGAGCAGAGAGCGTGATGGGGGTAATAAATTCCTTACCGGCAGGCGTAATGACCACCTGCACCTCTGCACCACGCTTAATCAGTCCGCGAATAATATAACATGCTTTATAGGCTGCAATGCTGCCAGTAATGCCCAATACTATTTTCTTCCCTTTCAGTATATTTGCCATTTATTTCTGAGTCATTTCACGCAGACGTATCTTGGTCAGCGTGGCTTTGGTATTCAAAGTAAAATCACTGTTCAGAATCCAACTGTAATAGCCGGGATCGCGCTTCAGGACATCGGATACCGACATGCCCTTGTACTTGCCGAAGTTGAATACTTCCACACCTTTGTCATCGTAAACCATACGACCGGCAAAGTCCACATTCTTGTTGAAGCTGGAATAGTCGGCAAGGAAAGCCACGTCATTCTGCAACTCCGGATAGCGGTCCAACTGCGACATCAGCACCTCGTAGGTGGCACGTGTATCAGCCTCTGCCGTATGGGCGTCTTCCAAATTCTTGCCGCAATAGAATTTATAGGCAGCAGACAGCGTGCGTTGCTCCATCTTGTGGAAGATGACCTGCACGTCTACAAACTTGCGGCGGCTCATGTCAATGTCCACACCGGCACGAAGGAACTCTTCCGCCAGGACGGGGATATCAAAACGGTTGGAGTTGAAGCCCGCCAAGTCGCATCCTTCAATGTCATTGGCAATGTTGCGCGCCACTTCCTTGAATGTGGGGCAGTCGGCTATATCGGCATCGTAGATGCCATGAACGGCAGATGCTTCGGCAGGAATGGGCATTTCGGGGTTGATACGCATGGTTTTGGACTCCTCATTCCCGTTGGGATATACCTTGAGGTAACAAATTTCGACAATTCGGTCTGAGTTGATATTGGTACCCGTAGTCTCCAAATCAAAAAAGACTATCGGATTTTTCAGATTCAATTTCATTGTTTTTTCGTTTTATAAGCTCTGGCTATGAGCTATAAATTATAAGTTTAACTTACAAGCCACGAGCTACAAGTACCGTGCGGCATAATTGCGCAGCCACTTGTAGCTCGTAGCTCATAATCCGATTGCTAATATTCATCAGTCATTCAGCATCATCGGCATCAGCAGCATCAGCAAGTCTTCGTTCTCTTCCTGCTCTACCGGAATAATGACACCTGCACGTGAAGGATCTGCCAGTTCGATAACGATTTCATCGGCAGAAATGTTATTCAGAATGTCAATCAGGAAAGTGGACTTGAAACCGATGCTCATCGGATTGCCCGCATATTGGCAAACCAGTGTTTCTTCGGCCGATGTAGAGAAGTCGATGTCCTGTGCGGAGATGACAATCAGATTCTCCTGCATACGGAGCTTGATAAGGCTGCTTGCCTGCGAAGAGAAGATGGACACGCGGCGCAAAGCACCGAGCAGTTGCAGGCGGTCTACCGTCACTTTATAAGGGTTGTTCTGCGGAATCACAGAGTTGTAGTTGGGATAGCGACCTTCGATAAGACGGCACACCATGCGGTAGCTTTCCAGTGTGAACACAGCGTTGCGTTCGTCGAACTCGATAGTCACCATGCCTTGCTCTTTCGGCAGCAGATTCTTCATCAGCGAAGCCGGCTTCTTGGGCAGGATAAAGGCGGCACGTTCGTTACCTTTGGCGGCCAGTGTCTTGCAGCGCACCAGCTTATGACCGTCTGATGCCACCATCGTGATGTCCTCCGTTGTGATATCGAAATAGATACCGTTCATCACGGGACGAAGCTCGTCATCAGCCGTAGCAAACACGGCACGGTTGATACCACCCAGCAACACTTGTGCATCCATTTCCACACGTACGGCATTGTCACCCAACATGGCAGACTGCGGGAACTCGTCCGCATTCTGCCCCATCAGGCTGTATTTACCGTTCTGATACTGTACCGTGATTTCAAGGGAATCCGTATTGATTTCAAAAGTCAACGGTTGTTCGGGAATTTCCTTCAAAGCGTCCAAAAGGGTTTTGGCTGTAACGGCAAAACGGCCGTCCATATCACTTTCATTCACTTCGACCGTAGTGACCATCGTCGTTTCACTGTCGGAAACAGTTGCAGACAAGGTTCCGTCTTGCAGTTCAAAGAGGAAACAATCCAAAATAGGCAACGCATTCTTCGAATTAATCACACGGCTGATAGCCTGCAAATGACTGGAGAGCGCAGTACTCGAAACGATAAATTTCATATCTTCTGTATATTTAAGTTTTTTATTTTGCTAACGTCTTAGAAACCGTTTTTATATTTTTCAAACTGACGGACAAAGTTAAAAAAAGAATTCCCTACGACAAAGAAATAGCAAGAAAAAACAGCCGAATATTCGTCTCATATTCCTAAAAAATTGTAACTTCGCCGCATCATTTAAAAAGAAAACAATGGAATTTACAGGAAAAATCATCGCTATACTCCAGCCCAGAGGCGGAGTTTCCAAGTCGGGTAACGAATGGAAAGCACAGGAATATGTGATTGAAGATCATGGTCAATACCCGCGTAAAATGTGTTTTGACGTGTTTGGAGCAGACAAAATAGAACAGTTCAATATTCAGATGGGTGAAGAGTTGACAGTATCTTTTGATATAGACGCACGCCAATGGCAAGACCGTTGGTTCAACAGTATTCGCGCATGGAAGATAGAACGCGTAAGCACTGCCGCACCCACTCCGGGCGCTCCCGTTCCGCCGCCAGCTCCCACTGCCGCACCGGAATTCCTCGCAGGGGATGCAAAGGATGACTTGCCGTTCTAAAACTAAGTTATAACTCACCACAAAATTGTACAGATTAACGCATATTACCCTAAAACATTGATAATCGACATCTTCAATTGCAGCAATCTGTGTAATTCTGTGGTGAATGTATATTTTGACTTTCCTTGTGCCTATTATCCCTCAGCACACTACAGCACGACTGATTAATCATCCCCCTTATAAAGCAATACAATATTCGGATAAACCACCCCTTCTGTACAAGTGAACTGTACTGCAAGCATGAAGTGACGGAAGAAGTTGGATTGGCGGAAGAAGAAGTTCGGTATCAGACGCACATACGTTTCCGGCTGACTCAGCATCATCTCCATATCCACCATCATTACAAAATTATATATGGGTGAAAGACTGCCGATACCCTCTTCATACATCGGTGTTCCGTCCAATACATCTCCACTCTCCACCGCTTCAATATAGGCAGAAAGGCTCAGTGCATCAGGAGCCAGCAACAGACTACCCCGATAGAAACAGGCAAAGGTATAAAGGGCAGACTCCGTGATACCCGTCAACTGGGTAAGCAGCGTGTTACGGGGCAGCACATATTTAGAAAACCTCCTTGCTTTGGGATACAACGAATTATTTGAAACCACCTTCGGCATAAGCGGAGCATCCTCTTCCTTGGGAGTACTGTAAAGCAAAGACTGCAAGCAGCGTTCCGCTGCCAGCTCATCCTTGAGGGGAATACACATCACGGCGCAAGGCAGCTTGTCCAACGTGTCTTTCGACTGGAACAAGCAAGACATCACGTTCTCCCCCGCATGCTCATTCAAGTAAGCAATCCACTCTTCGTCGCGCTGCTTGATATAGTCTGAATAGGTGGCCTTGGCATACTCCTGACTGGCAGTGAAGCCAAACCAGGCATCTCTGTCAGACATTGCCCAGCGATCGTAAAAGAAAGTGGAAGACGGAAGCAGAGACCCGGAAAATCCGTCCTCTACCGGCTGCTGTACCCGCAAGGCATTGATAAACGTCTGTGTGGAATCCGATCCGTGGCTGACGCCGGAACAATAGATGGCATCTTCATTGAACTTCATGTCAAACTCCGCCCAACTGCCCAGCTGCGTCTGCGAACGAATACCGTCCGTAGTTTTCCCCATACCCACTCCTTTCATACGCACATAGACTGTGGCAGCTACATTGTTGTGTTTGCCCGCGTGCATAGTACGGAAAGAAGGGAGGTTCATCAGGGACTTTTTGCTGCGCCGCGCATCAATCACATGTTCTATCAAACGCTTCTGGAAACTTACAACCAGAAAATCGGGAGTGAAGTAGGCAGCCAGAAAACGACCGTCTGCCATGGGATAGATACGTATCTCCTCTCCCTTGTAATCGAAATACTTGGAAGGGAACGAACTGGAGCAGTACTTCTCCACAAAAGACTCCACTAACTCATAATCACCCGAACCCAAACTGCAATACAATACTTGGTTCATCGGTGTATCTGGCTCGTGAAAGCTAATCAGCATCTTGTTCATCTGTTTACTCAGTCCATGTGGAGTATCTTCCACCAAAGTATACAAATACTTCTTCAAGTAAACAAAAAGCTCCGATACGTATAGAAAATGATTGTCTTTGCTGCAATTCAACTCATTGATATCTTCCACGAGGTCTGCCATACGGTCGGTTTCGAGTATGGCTGTGGCATCTTGCGGCACCAAAGTATAAAGATTGAAATCCTGCCGGTTCTCCACCGAATTCAACCGCAGGAAAGAATACACGCCAAAGCCGGTACATAGCAGCACTATGGACACAACGACAGCTATCTGTATGAGGAGTCGGAGTTTCATGGCATTTATTCATCAACTTTTGGCAAAAATAACATTTTCTACTAATAAAACAAAACAAATGTTTCAAAAAGTTTAGAAATCTATTTCAAGTCCATCGTAGGCAAAGTGTACATGGGGTGGCAGCCGCTTTTCGATGTCAGTATGAAGCCCTGCATGATGGCTCATATGGATAAAATAGGTCTCTTTGGCACCAATACGTCCGGCAGCCTCCAACGCCTCCGAAATACTCTGGTGCGTAGGATGCGGCTTTGGCCGTAAAGCATTCATTACCAAAACGTCCAAGCCTTTCAATTGTTCATAAGATTCCTCAGGCATTGTGTGCATATCCGTGATATATCCCAAGCGGCCGCCAATGCGGTAGCCCAGGATGGGAAGCCTGCCGTGCATCACCCGTAAAGGCAGCACCTCCGTCCTGTTGATGTGAAACACTTGCCCCGCCTCCACTTCCTGCAGATAAATACGCGGAACTCCCGGATATACTTTATCGACAAAACAGTAAGGCATCCTTGTCCGCAGATGGGCAGCAGTGTAGGCATCGGAGTAGATAGGAATATCGGCAAAACGACCGAACGGGCGCAAATCATCCAGACCGCCCACATGGTCATAATGTTCGTGTGTCACCAGTACGCCGTCTATCTTCTCAAAAGAAGAGGCGCACAGCATCTGTTCCCTGAAGTCAGGACCACAATCTATCAATATCACCGCATCATCCGTATGCAGCAGGGATGACGCACGCAAGCGGTTGTCCCGCGGGTCAGTGGAAGTACAGACCGGACAAGTACAGCCTATCTCAGGCACACCGGTCGAAGTCCCGCTTCCTAATATTCTGAGTTTCCCCATTGACTAAATCAAATAAATTTCTAAAATCAGGTTATATACAACGATGTTTGGGTGTGTCAAAACTCTCTTACTATTTTATCAAACAAACTTCCGGGTGAATATCAATGCCGAATTTCTCGCGGACAGAAGCGCGCACGGCATCCGAAAGAGCGACAATATCCGCTCCCGTGGCACCACCCGAATTCACCAATACCAACGCCTGCCGATCGTGCACCGCAGCAGGCCCCAGCGCTTTACCTTTCCAGCCACACCGGTCTATCATCCAGGCAGCCGGTATCTTTACCCGGCCGGCATCCACATCATAGTGGGGCATGTCCGGATATTCCCGTTGCAAGGACTCCAACTGCCGACGCGGCACAATGGGGTTCATAAAAAAACTACCCGCATTGCCCAGCACCTTCGGATCGGGCAATTTGCTTTGACGGATGTCTATAATCACCCGGCGCAAAGTTTCCAAATTCAGCACCGGATATTTCTCCAGCTCCTGCCGGATAGTACCGTAACCCAATGTATAATGTTCCCGTTTACCCAGGCAGAAGTTCACATAAGTCACAAACACGGTCTTCATCTCCGGTTGCTTAAACAAGCTCTTTCTGTAAGAGTAGCCGCACTCGTCCACTCCGTAGATACGCTTCTCCCCTGCCATGTTTATGGTTTCCACGGATGTTATCAGGTCCTTTACTTCCACACCATAGGCACCGATATTCTGTACTGCACTCGCCCCTACCTCACCCGGTATCAGCGAAAGGTTCTCGGCACCATACCAACGCCGCTCCACACAGTAGGCCACAAAATCGTCCCATATCACACCGGCGCCCACACGCACCGACACGTGCTCCTCATCCTCTGACGTCACCTCCAGGCCACCGATGCGTGAATGCAGCACCGTGCCTTCATAATCCTTGATAAAGAGCAGGTTGCTCCCTCCACCGATATGTAGCCAAGGTGCAACAACATGTCCTGCCGCAATCAATTCCCGCAGTTCATCCTCCGAACCGTATTCCAGAAATCTTGCAGCAGTAACGTCAATTCCAAATGTATTGGGTATTTTCCTCAAACCTTTCCTCCTCTATTTTAAATGCTCGTGTCTTCATATTTGTACAGCTCCCATCCCTTACCGCGTTTGCGGAAATAGAAGATATTGGAGTACCCGTTGCCTATACCATTTACCTTCAGTATCTTGGTATCCGACAAGTCCTCATTCTTCTGTCCGTAATTGATATTAGACAATCTGTCGGTAGGCATTACCGGACGGAAGGCATACCACTGGTCCACATCCAAAGTAGTTTCCAGGATAGAAAACTCGTCATCAGGGTCTATGGTGATGAATTGTAGCGGATGGCTGATATGCTTGCTTTGATAGACACTGTCCCTCACAAAACGGGTATAGAATTCCACGAAGTCCTCATTTTCACCTTTCTCCATCTCGCGCAGGTTGATGGCCTCGAGCATCCACATTCCCCGCTTCCGCTCAAAATAATAACGCTTCACCATACGCGTTTTCAAGAAAATCCACTCCACTTGTACCGATGTCAGCGTAGTATCACCCACCATGTCCATATCCTCTTCCTTATCAAAAAGCAAGGTGTAACAGTTCTCCTTGGTAAACAGATAATCGTGCTTCCAGAAGTCCGCCTCTATCTTCAGCGGAGTATCACGGTCATAATAGGGCAAAGGAAATACCGTCCTCTGCCTTTGCAGGGCATCATCCGAAGCATAATTGAAGATAAAATCATCAAACAGCTCGTCTGCCACCATCGGCTTCGGTTCTTCCTTCACTTCTGCTTCCTGCAGCGTATCGGCCTTGTAACCGGCCGAATCCACCATTTCCGCAATGGTAGCAAAGGGATCCATTTTCGCCTTTTTGTTTCCACACGAAATCAAAAAGGCGAGTAACAAAAATCCCAATAAAAGTTTTTTCATTCTTTGCGGACCGCTTACGGTCACCTATTTAATTTAGCCTTCAATTTCTCAAGCATGTCTACGGTCATGGACTCCAAGTCATACTGCGGCATCCAGTCCCATTCCTCGCGTGCACAAGAGTCATCCAGAGAGTCGGGCCAGCTATCAGCAATGGCCTGCTTCAGCGGATCAATCTCGTATACCATCTCAAAATCAGGCACATGCTTCTTGATTTCCTGATAAATCTGTTCAGGGTCAAAACTCATGGAGGCGATGTTGAAGGCGTTGCGGTGCTTCAGCCTTGCCGGTGCCGCTTCCATCAGTGAGATGGCCGCATTCAGTGCATCAGGCATATACATCATATCCATATACGTACCGGCCTTCACCGGACATACGAATTTTTCTCCCTTCACGGCAGAGTAGAAAATATCTACCGCATAGTCCGTAGTGCCGCCACCCGGAGGGGTCACGTTCGAAATGATTCCCGGAAAACGTACCGAGCGTGTATCCACACCATATTTTGTATAGTAATAGTCACTCAACAATTCAGTCGTCACTTTAGTCACGCCATACATGGTACGCGGACGCTGGATAGTGTCCTGTGGTGTCTTCACGTGAGGCGTAGCTTCGCCGAACGAACCGATGGAACTCGGGGTAAACACGGCACAATTGTACTCGCGCGCCACTTCAAGTACATTCCACAACCCGTCGATACCGATTTTCCAAGCCATGGCCGGACGGCTTTCGGCAACTACCGAGAGCAAGGCAGCCAGGTTGTAGATTGTATCAATCTTGAACTGACGCGCCACCACCTCGATGGACTGACGGTCTGTCACATCGGCAATAGCCGAAGGACCGGATGCTTTCAATTCTCCCTTGGGCATAGCACTCGGAATGTATCCTGCCACAACATGGTCATCGCCATAACGTTTGCGCAACTCCAGTGTGAGTTCCGATCCAATCTGTCCGGTAGCTCCAATTACCAAAATATTCTTCATACGAGTTATTTATAAGGTTTCGTTATTATATATGGTGCAAATATACACACTTTTTTTTCATATTTCTGCCATATTGTTATTGTTTATTCCAAGAAAAATGATGTTCTTTGTGGGAAATGTAACGACAACGTATTACCTAAAAAATAAAAATGCTATGTACGGTAAAATGAAAGACCATCTCAGCAAGACTATTGCTGAAATAAAAGAAGCCGGACTCTACAAGGAAGAGCGACTGATTGAGAGTGCACAACAAGCTGCCATCACCGTAAAAGGCAAAGAGGTACTGAACTTCTGTGCCAACAACTACCTGGGACTGTCCAACCACCCGCGGCTGATTGCCGCCGCCCAGCAGATTATGGAACACCGCGGATACGGCATGTCGTCCGTACGTTTCATCTGCGGAACGCAGGACATCCACAAGGAGCTTGAAGCAGCCATCTCCGACTACTTCAAGACTGAAGACACCATTCTCTATGCCGCTTGCTTCGACGCCAATGGCGGGGTATTTGAACCCCTCTTCACCGAAGAAGACGCTATCATCTCGGACTCCCTGAACCATGCTTCCATCATTGACGGCGTACGCCTCTGCAAAGCCAAACGCTATCGCTACGCCAATGCCGACATGGCCGACCTGGAAAAATGCCTGCAGGAAGCCCAAGCACAGCGTTTCCGTATCATTGTTACGGACGGGGTATTCTCCATGGACGGCAACGTTGCCCCGATGGACCGAATTTGCGACCTTGCCGAGAAATACGACGCGCTAGTCATGGTGGACGAATCACACTCTGCCGGTGTGGTAGGCCCCACGGGACACGGCGTAAGCGAACAATATGGCACCTACGGACGCGTAGACATCTACACTGGAACTTTGGGCAAAGCCTTTGGCGGCGCTTTGGGAGGATTCACTACCGGACGTAAGGAAATCATTGACCTGCTGCGCCAACGCAGCCGTCCGTACCTCTTTTCCAATTCATTGGCGCCAGGTATCATCGGCGCCAGTCTCGAGGTATTCAAGATGCTTAAAGAGAGTAATACCCTGCATGACAAACTGCTGGAAAACGTGAATTACTTCCGCGACAAAATGACTGCCGCTGGCTTCGACATCAAGCCGACACAGAGCGCCATCTGCGCCGTCATGCTGTATGATGCCAAACTTTCCCAGATTTATGCCGCCCGCATGCAAGAAGAAGGTATCTACGTTACCGGCTTCTACTACCCCGTAGTGCCCAAAGACCAGGCACGCATCCGCGTACAAATTTCTGCCGGACACGAAAAGGAACATCTGGACAAATGTATTGCCGCATTTATTAAGGTGGGGAAAGAGCTTGGAGTGCTGAAGTGAATTATAAGTTATAACCAAACAAAAAAATCCCACGACTGATTAGCCGCGGGATTTTTTGTTGTTTCTTATTTGCGTTCTCCCAACTTTGCATCAACAAAGAAGATTCCGGTAGTACCAGCTTTCTTCACCATATCCACAATGCCAGCAGCAGTAGCTTCTTCTTCTACCTGCTCACGTACAAATCCCCAAAGGAAATCTTGTGTAGCCTTATCTTTTTCTGCAGCAGCAACATCCACCAATGCATCAATCATCTTTGAAACACGGCATTCGTGTTCATAAACCTGCTCGAATACTTCCAACGGAGTACCAAAATCATTGGGAACAACATCAATCTTATCCAATTTAGCCTTACCGCCACGCTTGATGATATAAGAAGCCATTTCGCAAGCATGAGCTTTTTCTTCAGAAGCCTGCTTCTTCAACCAAGCAGCTATACCGTTATAACCTTCTTTCTCCATATAGAAAGACATCGCTAAATAAAGATTGGAAGACCACATCTCAGCCGTAATCTGCTCATTAATTGCATTCTGTAATTTTTCTGTAATCATAATCGTATTTATTAAAATTGAAATCATTACAAAAGTAACAAGAAACCTTAAAAGTTGTTCACACAATAACATTTTTTATACAAAAGCAAAGGTCTTGGAATGCTTCGTCATCCATGCAACACGTCTCCAGCCGCTCTATACCAGCTCGTCCGATGTATATCCTTGAGGAAGCTCACGGCAGTTATAGCCCGAAGCCATAATTTCACCATAAGCCCCTGCCGAACGGAGGGCGATAAGGTCACCACGCTTCACGCCATTCAAATCAATAGCCTTACCAAATACATCGGAAGACTCGCAGATGGGTCCTACTACATCATAAGCCTGAACCGGCGCATCCGAAGTGATATTCTCTATTTTATGGAACGCTTGGTAGAGTGCCGGACGAATCAAATCCGTCATGCCAGCATCCAAGATGGCAAACTGCTTGTTGGTACCCTGCTTCACATAAAGTACCTGCGAAATCAATGAACCACATTGTCCCACTACCGCACGTCCCAGCTCAAAGTGAAGCGTCTGATGGGGACGAAGTTTCAAATGGCTGCTGTAAGTCTCGAAGTAGCTTTTAAAGTCAGGTATCGGCTGACGGTTGGGGTGACCATAGTCAATTCCGAGCCCCCCCCCCACATTGACGTGCTCAATGCGGATATGACGGGCTTCCAACTTATCTTGTAATTCGTTGACACGGTTACACAAAGCCACGAAATCACCCATATCCAATATCTGGGAACCGATATGGAAATGCAGTCCGATGAGTCTCAGATTCTTCATATTCTGCGCAATGTCTATCACACGGTCCATATCCTGCATACTGATACCGAACTTATTTTCGGCCAGCCCAGTGGTAATATTGGCATGGGTATGGGCACCTACATTGGGATTGATACGGAAAGCCACATTGGCTACCTTACCTTTAGCGGCAGCCAGCTCATTGATAATTTCCAGCTCAGGGACAGACTCCACATTAAAGCAGAAAATATCATAATCCAGCCCCAGATTAATTTCCCAATCAGCCTTACCCACCCCGGCAAAAACAATCTTGCCAGTGGGAAAACCGGCTTTGATGGCAGCACGGATCTCACCGCCACTTACACAGTCGGCACCCAAACCATTCTCGCGGATAATGGCAAGCACTTTGGGATTGGCGTTGGCCTTCACGGCATAATGCACTGAATAATTACCATACTTCGCCGCCTCCGTACGAATGCAGTCAAGCGTATCACGCAAAACCTTTGTATCGTAGTAATAGAAGGGAGTACGCAATTCGCGGAATTTATTGATGGGAAATGTTCCTTTCATATAATAGCTGTAATCTTTGTTTAGTTTTAAAAAAGGAAATGAAAGAAGTGTTTGCAACTCTTTTTAGGCACGGATTACGCGGATTGCACGGATTCTTTTTGTTTTTTATCTGTACAATCCGCGTAATCTACACCCTAAAAAAATATTTATTCGCCGTTAAACAGCGCATTGCTGAGTGACTGCAACGCCACTTTCTTGTCACACTCTCGGATGAGGAAAGAAATATTATAGTTGCTACCACCGAAAGAAATCATACGTACCGGTATGTCGCGCATGGCATCCAATGCCTTGGCTTCGAAACCGACGTTCTCCCATTCGAGATCGCCCACCACACAGATGATACACATGTCCTTGTCCACCGTCACTGTACCATACTTCTTCAAGTCATCCAGAATTTCATTAAGATGCTTCACATTGTCGATAGATACGGACACACCCACTTCTGAGGTACAAATCATATCAATGGAAGTCTGGTAGCTCTCGAATATCTCGAAAACCTTACGCAAGAATCCGTGAGCAAGCAACATGCGGCTGGACTTTATCTTGATAGCCGTAATGTTGTCCTTGGCAGCCACCGCCTTAATCTTACCCTTCTCCGTATCGTTAGAAATCAGTGTACCCGGAGCAGTGGGGTCCATCGTATTGAGCAGACGGACGGGAATATTGGCATACTTGGCAGGCTGAATGCAGGTGGGGTGCAGAATCTTGGCACCAAAATATGCCAGCTCTGCGGCCTCTTCGAAGTGCAGATGACGCACCGGCGCAGTTTTGTCCACAATACGGGGATCATTGTTGTGCATGCCGTCGATATCCGTCCAAATCTGAATTTCAGAAGCGTTGATGGCAGCACCGATCAGCGAAGCCGTATAGTCGCTTCCGCCACGCTGCAGATTGTCTATCTCTCCGTAGGCGTTACGGCAGATATACCCCTGAGTAATATAAATCTCAGCATCCGGATGTAATTCCAGCTGAATCTGAAGCTTATCCTTGATATAGACCGGATCGGGTTCGGCATTCTTATCCGTACGCATGTATTCTAAAGCCGGAAGCAACACAGACTTCACACCGCATTCCTGCAGATAGTAATTCATCATGGCGGTGGAAATCAACTCGCCCTGAGCCAACACCACCTTCTCCTCAAACAGAGTGAAGAGGTCTTTGGTATAAGAACGGATATAGTCAAAATGAGATTTGATGAGCTCCAAGCCTTTCTGTTTATACTCCGGAGTAGCAAAAAGTTCATCAATGTGCTGGCGATATTTACTTTCCAGCTTGTTGATAATCTCGTTGGCACCTTCCGGATTCTTCTTGTACAGATAGTCCGAAATCTCAACCAATGTGTTTGTGGTACCCGACATGGCAGAGAGAACCACGATCTTACGTTCACCATCGGTAATCAATTTGGCTACTTCCTTAATTCGCTGAGCCGAACCTACTGAAGTACCTCCAAACTTTAAAACTTTCATTTTCGTTTCTGTATTAATTAGTTTATAGTTACAAGCTACGAGCTACAAGTAGGCAGCTACGGAGCTCTATCGTTAATTTCTGTTCTTTATAAGAATCAGTAGTCAGAGATAACTACTAATCATTGGTTATTGTAGGGGCGTATTCTGCCGTAACATCAGTCATCAGGTGGTCTGCGCACCGGTACACCTTACCGGGAAACTCTCGCAGCAACTGCAAGTTGTGCGTGGTCATCACCACCAGTGCACCGGCTTCACTGATGCCGTGCAGAAGCTCTGCAATAACATGTCCGGTTTCCGAATCCAGGTTTCCGGTAGGTTCATCCGCAAGGATTATCTCCGGAGAGTTGAGAACTGCACGCGCAATCACAATGCGCTGCTGCTCACCGCCCGACAGTTCATTGGGCAACTTATACCCTTTGTTGCTCATCCCCACCAGGTTCAGCACCTCTTCTATTTTGTCCTTAATCTCCCCTTTGCTCTTCCAACCGGTAGCACGGAGAACAAATTCAAGATTGTCGTACACCGTACGGTCTGTCAGCAACTGGAAGTCCTGGAATACGATTCCCAGTTTGCGGCGCAACTGTGGGATGTGCTTACGCTTAATATGGAGCATGTCATACCCCAATACCTCAGCCTTGCCCGATGCAATATCCAGTTCACCATAGAAAGTCTTGAGCAGGCTCGTCTTGCCAGAACCCACTTTACCTACCAAGTACACGAACTCCCCTTTGTGAAGTTCCAAATTCACACCGTTCAGTACGCACAACTCCTGCTGGTGTATCTCTACGTCCGTATATCTTATCAGCGCCTCGCCCACCCCTATTTTAATTTTTAATTGTTAATTTTTAATTGTTTAGTGTTTCTTCCACGTCGCACTGTGACGTTCCTCCAATTCACGCGCAAGGTCTTCAATGCGGTATCCTTTGGATGTGAGTAGCACGATGAGGTGATACAACAAATCAGCTCCTTCATAAATCAGGCGTTCGTCCGTACCGTTGCAAGCCTCAATGACAGTTTCCACAGCCTCTTCGCCTACCTTCTGTGCCATTTTGTTGACACCGGACTGGAAAAGACTAGTCGTATAGGAACCTTCGGGCATCTCATCATAACGCTTACAGATAAAATCCTGAAGAAGCTTCAAGAACATAACAGGTTGTTCGTTCTTCTCACCCCAGCAAGTATCTGCACCGGTATGGCAAACCGAGCCTACGGGATGTACCTGCACCAGTAACGTATCCCGGTCACAGTCTTCCTTCATGGAAACCACATTCAGGAAGTTACCACTCTCCTCGCCTTTCGTCCAAAGACGGTTCTTGGTACGACTGAAGAAAGTCACCTTTCCGGTTTCCACCGTCTTGTCATAAGCCTCCTTATTCATAAAGCCAAGCATCAGCACCTTAGCGGTATCTGCATCTTGTATAATCGCCGGAACAAGTCCGTTCATCTTGTCAAAATCCATTTTATTTACGATTTAGCTATTTACTATTTACGATTGAATTATTTTAAGTGACTGGAGACTTATGATTTGCTTGAGTAATCCCAATCGTAAATCGTAAATCGTCCAATCGTAAACTCACCTTCATCCTCTCATCGCAATTCCTTGGGCACAAAGGTACGATTTTAATTCGGGAATTTTGATTTCTCCGAAATGAAAAACACTGGCTGCCAGAGCAGCATCTGCTTTTCCCTGCAAAAAGACATCACGAAAATGCTCTTTGACACCTGCTCCCCCCGATGCAATGATAGGGATGGACAAATTGTCGGCAAGGCTGGAAAGCGCTTCATTGGCATAACCAGTCTTGACACCGTCGTGATTCATGCTAGTGAACAATATCTCGCCCGCACCACGTTCCTGGGCTTCTTTTGTCCACGCAAACAGTTCCTTATCCGTTTCCACACGGCCACCGTTCAAGTAACACCACCATCCCTTCTCAGTCTGTTTGGCATCAACTGCCAGTACACAAACCTGCGAACCGAAGTTCTTCGCAATCTCGTCTATCAATCCGGGACGGCGGATAGCAGAGGAATTGATGGAGATTTTATCGGCACCTGCATTCAGTAGCCTATCCACGTCACCCAGTTCATGAATGCCTCCACCTACAGTAAAAGGAATACTGATATTCGCAGCTATGCGTTTCACCATTTCTGTGAAAGTCTTACGACCTTCAAAACTGGCTGTGATGTCGAGAAAAACCAGTTCGTCGGCACCCTGCTCACTATAAGCACGCGCCAGTTCTACCGGGTCACCTGCCTGGCGGAGGTTCACAAAATTGACACCTTTCACGGTCTGCCCATCTTTTATGTCGAGGCAAGGAATGATTCTTTTTGCTAACACGGCGGTTTGAGTTATGAGTTATAAGTTATAAGTGATTAATTTTTAATTTTCAATTTTCACCTTTCAACCAACAAAGTTTTCCAGTTCTTTGAAGGTAATGCGACCTTCGTACAGAGCCTTACCGAAAATAACGGCAGGTATACCGGCAGTTTCCAGCTGGCGGATATCATCAGCACAACTTACTCCTCCACTGGCTATCAAATAGAGTTCAGGGCGGTGCTCCAATATCTCCTTATACAGCGCTATCGATGGTCCTTGCAGCATTCCATCACAACTGATATCAGTACAGATAACCTTATGAACCCCCTTCTCCACATAGTCTTTCAAGAACGGAAACAGTTCGCAACCACTCTCATCCTTCCAACCATTGACGGCTATTTTATGCTCTTTCACATCAGCGCCAAGAATAATTTTCTCAGAGCCATACATTTGAAGCCATTTGCAGAACAATTCGGGATTCTTCACAGCAATGCTGCCGCCAGTCACCATCTGCGCACCGTTCTCAAAAGCTATCACCAAATCTTCATCACTCTTTACCCCACCTCCAAAATCTATAATAAGAGACGTACGCACAGCTATCTGTTCCAACGTGCGGTAGTTTACCACATGATGGGAAACCGCACCGTCCAAATCGACCACATGAAGTCTGCGGATACCATGAGCCTCCAGTTCCAAGGCCACTTCCACGGGATTTTCATTGTACACCTTCTTGCTGTCATAATTGCCTTGGGAAAGGCGTACACATTTTCCGTCAATAATGTCAATAGCGGGAATCAGTTCTATCATTTCATTTACGATTTGGCGATTTACAGTTCCAGGAAATTCCGCAAAATACGCTCTCCCACACTTCCACTCTTTTCCGGATGGAACTGTGTGGCGTAGTAATTGTCTTTATGCAAAGCGGCACTGAACGGATGAATATAATCCGTCACGGCTGCCGTACAATCACTGACAGGCACATAGAAACTATGTACGAAATAGACAAACTCTTCTTTAGTAAAGCCTTTAAAAAGGCCACTATTTATCCGAGCAATGGTATTCCATCCCATATGAGGCACTTTATCCTCGTGCCTCTGAGAAATGAAACGTTTCACATCAGTATCAAAAATACCCAGACAATCCACATCCCCCTCTTCAGAATGACGGCACATCAACTGCATGCCCAGACAAATGCCCAATACCGGCTGGCGTAATTCCTTTATCAACCTATCCATACCACTGGCACGCAAAAAGTCCATAGTGGTTTCCGCCTCTCCCACACCGGGAAAGATAACCTTATCGGCAGCACGTAGCACAGCCTCATCCGCTGTAATCACTGCCTCTACTCCCAGGCGTTTCAAAGCATAATCCACCGAACGGATATTGCCTGCATTATATTTGATAACTGCAACCTTCATTTTTTATTGAGAATTGACAATTGAAAGGTGATAATTGAAAGGTAATGACTGGTTCCACACCATCAATTATCAACTAATTAAATATTACTGTTTTATTCCTATATGCCAACACCTTGCGTTCAATATGCTTCTGAACAGCACGGGAAAGTACAATCTTTTCCAAGTCCTTGCCCTTGTTCACCAAATCTTGCACAGTGTCCTTGTGTGTAATACGCACCACATCCTGCTCTATGATAGGACCGGCATCCAACTCTGTGGTAACATAGTGGCTGGTGGCTCCAATAATCTTCACTCCACGTTCAAACGCAGCATGATAGGGCTTCGCTCCTACAAATGCCGGAAGGAAAGAATGATGGATATTGATTATCCTATTAGGATAAGCATTTATCATTTGCTCGGAAATGACCTGCATGTAGCGTGCCAGCACTATGAAAGTTATCTTATGTTCTGCCAGTAGCTCCATTTCCTTCTTCTCTTGTTCTTCCTTTGTCTCTTTGGTGATGGGGAAAAGATGGAAAGGAATACCGAAACGCTCTGCCACATGCTGCAAATCAGGATGATTGCTTATGATAAGAGGTATCTCTACGTTCCACTCACCGGCAGTATAACGCGCCAGCAAGTCGAACAAGCAATGGGACATCTTCGAGACAAAGATAGCCATGCGCGGTTTTGTATCGGAGAAATAGAGACGAAAATTCATCTCATACTTCTGTGCATACAAGGTGGCAAAATAATCTTCAATCTTTTCTTGAGGTACCAGAAAATCCTTCAATTCCCATTCTATACGCATGAAAAAGATATTCTCTACATGGTCTACATACTGATCTAGATAGATAATATTACCTTTGTTCACCGTTATAAAGTCTGTTACTTCTGCCAATATGCCAGGTTTGTCAGGGCAGTGCAGCAACAGTTTGGCTGTTTTCATCATCCTAAAATGTTTTTTATCATTTTTCAAATTACAACATTCTCGTTTTGAGTTCGCAAAAATAACGATTTATTGCAAAACAAAGAACTTTTCGAGCAAGAAGTTTAAAACAAGCTCCGAAATGTTTCGTTTTCTCCAGGAGAGATTTTCATATCAAGAACAAAACAGTGCATAAACAAATTTCTAAACAGTTGTTAAATTTACTTTTCTCTCATTTTTACAATCCTCTCAATATGAGGATATAAAGCAAATACAGCACAAAACGCTTGAAAAAAAATTCGTCATAGCTATTGCAGATATCAAAGAAATGCCTACCTTTGCAACCGCAATCGAGAGAGATAGCTACAAAAAAAATGAAATAATGGTGCGTTAGTTCAGTTGGTTAGAATACATGCCTGTCACGCATGGGGTCACGGGTTCGAGTCCCGTACGCACCGCAATAAACATTGAAAATCAATAGTTTGCAAGAATTACACCCAGTTTTACACCCTACAATGTAAAATTGGGTGTTTTTAGTTTATTTAAGTTCTCTGTATTGTTTCTGTCTTCACATATCCACTATTTCAAAACTAATCCACAGACATCTCTACGTTATAGGTAAATTATCAGGTTGCTGGGTATTACTATTTTATGTATGTATCATTGATTGAAAATAGATATGATACGGTGGACATTGATTACAGTTTTTATTAAAGATATGGAAAATGAAGGACTAAAAAAATATATCTATCTGCAAATAAACGATTTAATAAAACATAAAGACTTCATACCTTATAATATTAGGCGAATTCTACGGATTATTCATAATGTCCCAGACTTTCTTTTCCCATGTTCCGCTTTTCATAGACTGATTTTTGTTTTGCTCCGTTAGGGACGGGTTGCAAAATACCTTTCTTTAGTGGAGTGGGGCAGCGAATATTTCCTGCTTCAACCTCCAAAAAAGAATAATAATGGAGGAACTGTTAAATGAATTGAGGGAAATCAAAGCCCTCAGTCTACTTTCAGCCAAGAACGTGTTGACAATCGAAGAAGTATCAAAACTGACCGATTTAAGCGTTTCATGTTTGTACAAGAAAACTTGTGCGAAGGAAATACCGTATTATAAAAAGGATAAGCGGATTTATTTCAAGCGTCAGGAGATAGAAGAATGGATGTTGCAGAACCGGGTAGCAACCAATGAAGAGTTGGAACAGGCTGCAATCAACTACACAGTTACGGGTCGTTTAACTAAAAAAGGATGATATGGTAACAAAGAAAGAAAATCTTACTGCTAAGTTGGAGGCAGTAACAAAAAAAGCTTCTGAGCCAAAACAACCTGAGTACTTAACATATCTCCTTGACCTCACGCAACCGGTAGCTGATGCAGAGTATCTTCTTTCTATTGGTAATATAGATACTTTTCCGAAAGGAGAGCTAATAGCGCTTAATGCTAAAGCCAAGAATGGGAAAAGTCAGTTTATATATTATCTCATTGCGACAATGTTGGCAGGGCAGCCTCGTGGAAGTGTATCTCCTTTACAAGATTCTTATAAAATTCTTTTGTTCGATACGGAACAATCGGCAGCAAGTTTGCAGAAAGGCTGTTATCGTGCCATGCGGTTTGCAGGATTGGAGGAAACGCAGAATGATGACCGTTTTTGTCCATTCTCTTTGCGAAAGGTTGATTATCGGAAACGTCTTGATTTGATAAAGAGTGCGATTCGGGAGATGAAACCGACTTTCGTTGTTATTGACGGTATTCGAGATTTGATTCAGGACTTTAATAATATAACAGAAAGCGCAAACCTCATCCAAGAATTACTTTCGCTTGCAACAGATTACAAATGCACAATCCTTTGCGTATTGCATCAGAATAAGGGATATCAGGATGAAAATATGCGTGGTCATTTGGGAACTGAGTTGCTTAATAAAGTGACTGACAGCTTCAAAGTTGAGAAAATTGAAAAGACCGGGGTATTCAAGGTCTCATGTACCGATAGCCGGAATGTTCCTTGTCCTGCTTTGGCTTTCTCAATAGATGAAGAAGGTGATTTCTGTATAGAAGATGTACCCGTTAAAGATAAAGTTGATAAAGACAAGGCAGCTAATGAAAAAATGGAGCAGATTTTTCGAGAATGCTTTAGTAATGTATCAGGGTTGCGTCAAGGAGTGCTTAAAAAAGCTTATATGGAAAAAAGTGGAAAATCAGACAGCACAGCAGAGCGAACCATTAAGTCAGCTATAGAAAAAGGCATCTTGTTGAAAAGAGATGGTGTATACTCTTTATCGGGAACACCCTCTACATAAACCGTCATTATTTACCGTCATGTCACACATATTATATATGTGTGTGACGGTATGACGGTAAATATAATAATCAACCGTCATTGACGGTCATTTGACGGTTGTTGACGGTATGACGGTAATTGATTTAAACTTATTTTCAAAATAATTTATGTATAGATTTGAATTTGAGAAATATAACGGACCAAACAGCCGTTACACATGTCCCAAATGCGGACGTCCCCACTGCTTTACTCGTTACATTGACACTGAAACGAACCAGTATTTATCTGATGATGTCGGAATATGCGACCATAAGAATAACTGTGGCTACCATAAACCGCCAAGAGAGTATTTTAAGGAGCATGGAAACGGTTACCTTTCTGAACGCAAGCAATCCGCTTCCCCAAGATTTGTAAAGCCGATAGAAGGAAAGTTCGATGTTATTCCTATGAGTGCCATTGAAAAATTGGAGAGATTGAACTATGAAAGAAATACATTGAAAAAATTTCTCCTTGAACATTTTCCATTATCTGATTTGCAGCAGGTGTTTTCAGACTATCACATCGGAACCGCCAAGAATAGTGAAACCATATTTCCTCAGATTGATATTCAAGGACGTTGCCGAACTGCTAAAATTATGGCGTATGATGAAAACGGACATCGTATAAAGGATAAAATGGATAGAATTGATTGGTTACATGCACGTATAATGAAGAAGAAAGGATTGAAACCTTCTGACTGGAATTTGAAACAATGCTTGTTTGGAGAACATCTGTTGTCTTCACGCTCTAATGAGGCGGTTTGTCTTGTTGAAAGCGAGAAAACAGCAATCATCTGTGCGTTGGTGTATCCTGAATACCTTTGGTTGGCTTGCGGTGGAAAACAGAATTTAAAGCCGGAAATGTGCCAAGCACTTGCAGGTCGGAATGTTGTCCTTTGTCCTGATGCGGATGCGGTTGCGAATTGGGAAGAACGGCGGAGTAAACTATTTTCCTTTTGCCAAAACATAGAAATGTTTGATTGGTATGAAGATGAACTGGAAGGAAGCAAACGGGATATCGCTGACGTTCTTTTGGAATTCCAGGAGGAAGTTCAAGAAACCACCCAAGAGGAAATAAAACCGACTACTGTTGGTGATGTTTGCCAATGGACGAAAGAACTTGGAATCGACCCGGATAGAGTACATATAAATCTCTGATTATTTGAGTTTGAAAAATAGCGGTTAGGAAAAGACTGTTTTAAGCCTTTCCTGACCGTTTTAATTAGAAAGCAAGATAATCATAAGCCTGTAAGATTTCCTCTTGCCTAAGTCCTAAGTATCGTTTGGTGATAGCTACTGAGCTATGATTGAACAGCTCCATCAATTTGACTAAAGCGAGTTCCGAGTTCTCCCCATTCATAGTATAAACCTGTCTTCCGAAAGTCTTTCTGAGACTGTGGCAAGAGAAGTTCTTGATTCGTAAGTTATACCGCGTTTTCACTTCTTTGAGAATGATGTTTATCCGTTGGACAGTGAACACCGTTCCTTTCTGACTTATAAGGATTGGCGCATTAACTCCAACCGGATTTATATGCTCGTAACATTCCTTGATGTGTTGTTGTAACTGGAGATTGATTCTGATTATTCTTTGCTTACCGGTCTTTTTCTCTATTACCGTAAACTCGTCCGCACCAAGTATCTGCTTCCACCTTAAAGCGAGAATATCAGAAATCCGTAATCCAGTGAAACATCCCAAAGATATGAGAAGTGAAATCTTATAATTTCCGTCTTTGGCTAATTTCCGGATAAGGTTCATCGCATCTGACCACACGAGATAGTCTGCTGTTGTTGTTGAGTATTTGAGTGACATGATATTCGGTTTTGTATGTAAATGAATAAAAGTGAATATTATTTTTGAGTATGGTTTGCTAATTGACTGATTATTAAGGAAACATTCACTAATTGACAAAGTGAATGTTTTATCTCGGTCAGATTGTGAGCACCCATATCAGATACCCACTACCTGACCGAAATAGAAACCCTATAACTGTCCTTCATCGGCAAAGCTGTAATAGCTATCATCCGTTAGAATAATGTGGTCCATGACCGTTATTCGCATAATCTCGGCTGCTTTCTTTACCTGCTCCGTTAAGGCAATATCCTGCCGACTGGGGCGTAGTTTTCCGCTTGGATGATTGTGCGCGAGAATTATAGCCGTAGCGTTGGTAAGCAAGGCTGCTTGCAGGATTATCCGCACATCAGCACTTGTTTCTGTCAGCCCTCCTTCCGAAATCTGTGTATACCCTAAAACCTCCTGCGCTTGATTGAGAAGTACGACTTTAAAATATTCCTTATAGCCGATTGTACCTTCCCTGAACGTAGGTAATAACATTCCGTACGCATCGGAAGATGTGGCGATTTTCAGTTTCTTTCTGTCTGTTGATTTATAGGAAAGCTCCACCTCCCCCACTTGATAATCTATATCCATGATATGTGATGTTTGATTAATTAATAAAAGAGGACACCACGCTGATGATGTCCTCTTGATAATTGTTGTCTGTACTTTATCAGATGAACGGAAGATAAATATCATCCAGCACACCGCTGTCTATTATCCGTTTGCACAGTTCATGAGATGCTTGGTTTCTGAGGTCTGTTCCATAGCTGTCGTCACCTACCATTCGGATAACCGCCACTATGGTACGCATTAATTCCTGCTGTAAGGTGCGGTGGTAGAATCGGGTGCTTTCTGCGAATCTCTTGGGACTCCAGCCCATATCGTTTAAGGCTCGTTCCAGTTCTTGCGCTGCCTTGTATTCACGACTGTTTTGTAATTCCATATTATTGTAGTTTTAAGAAGTTCATAAAATAAAGAAAGGACAACTAACTGAATAGCTGCCCTTTCCTCTCTATCAATCAACACCACTTAGCCCAAGAACCAAGCGTATTTGTTATCAATTCCTTGCAGGACGTTGTTAATCCCTAAACTGACTTCCGTGGCATTTACGGCTCGTTGCAGATAAGTATCTATGTAGCTGCCCTTATTAGCCTGCGTTAGAAGATTATGAAAATCGAACATGGATATAGCGTTATCCTTTGCTCCGAACACTTCGTTGTGGTAGTAGTCTCGACAAACAGAATTAATCTGGCTGTCGGTTATCAGTAGTCTTGGAACTGCTTTCTGTCTTGCAGGTGACAATGCTTGGTACATCCGCATCCGTCCTACGATTTGCGCAAACTGGGTTTCGGACAGTGAGGTATCGGTAAGCGTCTGCATCAGATGAATTTCTTTCGCAGGATTGAAGCTGTGGAACAGTTCAAGCACGTTGCGATAGAGTTCGCTGATGTTCGTCACCTCCATGTTGTATTTCAGCCCCTCACCAGTTAGCACCTGATTGGAACAGACATGCACCCTCCAACCGACAAAAACGGAGAACTTCTCTATTCCTTTGGTGGCTCGGTACAGATTGAGGTCGCTGTAGTTCCGCACTCCACCGATGCACAATTCAAGCCGTTGCCCTCTTACCGTTTCGGTAATGGTTGGGATAGTAAAAGCAAACGCAAGCCGTTGGTAGAACTGTGTCTTTTCGCATTCTAAAAGCTCTGATGCCTTTTTTCCAAGTGCTTGTGGTACTCTGCCTCTGACGATGTGCGAAACTCTTATATCGGGGCTGTTCAACCGTTCTCCTGCATAGAAGGAACTGGCTGCATCATGCACGCAGGATATAAAATCTTGGTGTGCGATAGTCAGCTCTTGATTAGCCCATGTCGGAACGACACACTTGTTTGCAAGCTCGTTCATGGTGATTTCATTGGTATTCGCTTCAAGAAAACTCACACCCGACTTTGCTGTTGCTTCTTCTTGGATAATGGTTGCTTCTTCTGCGTACTCACCCAAGTTTAATCTCGATTGGTTCTGTGCCATGATAGGCATGATTTGTAATGCTTCCATAATGAATTTGAATTAAATGATTATTGATTGATTTAGGCAGATACCAAGTATTTACAAGGATTGCTTCTTGCTCCGTACTTATATCTGACTGAATAGCGATTTGAGCTATAAATCCGACTTGGGAGATAATATGAATGGAATAGTATAGTTTATATGTCTGATGTGCTTTCGAGAAAGTAAGGTGTATAGCTCCCCTGACTTCGCTATTTTAAGCCGTAGTTAATGTAATTAGTTTTGTATTGTATTGATTATAAATGATTGAACAAACGAAAATCATCAGTAATTCGAGGGATTGCTTTTCCGGAAAACATCTTCCTGCCTATGTATAGAAGCAGTACGTGGCTCAATATTGAGCTACTGAAATTTCGTTAAATGGTTGATTGTGATTGAAAACCTCCGTTCTTGGATTAGAAAAGGGTAGATATATAAATTTAAAATTGGAAGTACGGAGGGGGCGTTTTAGGTGGTGTGGCGGTATGCTTGTCAGTATGGGTAAATTATATGACCCTCTTTATTTATTGGGGATGAAAAAGGGTATATATTTCTATCCTCCCAGTCTGCTAAATCTACTATCAGATTTATTCAGATTACCCAGCTATTCCCTTCATCACATAGCTATAAAAATAAAGTCGTAACAGAGTATCAATCCATTACGACTTCATTTTTTGCAATAGGCTACCGTTTACATCTCCATGATATAAATCTACTCTCGTTTACGCCTATCAGGGTCACTGATAATTCCTACTAAACAGCCTATAATAGCCATAGCCAAGAAACCACCAAAACTACCCGTTCCAAGTCCGGTTAATCCACCGAGTACTAAGCCAGTCCATCCTCCACCATTCATATTTATTAATTATTAAGGAATAGATATAATTTTCATTTTTTTCAAATATCCCGTTGCAATCATGCTTGATATTTTGCCTTTGAAATAACTATAATCGTGATATTTCTTTATTTCAGCCGTACTAATTGTTCCAATTAGCCCCATATCTTTCTTTCTCTTGCTTCCGTATTGGTCATTTACGGTTGTTGATAAATATACCGAATAAACGCCCTTATGATTAGAACTTCTAAATTCATCAAAAATCTCCTTTTCTATTGCGTCTAAATCAACTTTCCAATCAATTCTACCCATTCCGGAAGCTCCGATTTTGGGAGGTGGTACTGTAATGTGAAGTTTCTTGTTATAAGAATCAATATCTACTTCATAACCCTTATTAAAATTGCAAGAAGTTAAAAGAAATATGAATAAAAAGTTAAGAAAATGTTTCATGTCATATCTATTTTTAAGATTTTCCTTATTAAGGATGTATAAATTTCAATTAATTGGAAGTGCAGTGGTATCCGCAATTGTAACTGAGGGAGTGCTTTCTTTAATAGGCTTTGAGGAATTGTGTCGTCCAACCAAATCCGGATTGATTTCAAAATTATCATATCTAGCAGACCAAGTAACAGAATTATCTGATGTTATTTTGATGTCAACTGACTCAGGATAGTAGTAAGATATATCAATCATCCCCTTATTACACCTTGCTGAACAAGTATATTTGCATGCTATCGAAACACCAAAAGCATTATTCTCATATATAGGGTTCATTAAATATTTAACTCCATTAATTTCAATATATTTATTAAGGTCATTATCATAGACTTCATATATGTATTTAGGAAAACCAACAACATCTGATTTTAATTCTATAGAAGTCTTTTCATGCCCTTTGGTGTCAGGCTCTACATATTGCTCATTGGGTTTTAATAGGCTCTGCACCCTATCCTCCATAGGTATTTCTGCAGGAGCAACCACTTCTTCCTGAACGATATTCTGAGTAGTATCATCACTGTTTCCATTACTGCTATTATTACTATTGCATGAAAATAGCATGATTAAATTGCACAAAAACAATATGCAAAGCGAGCTGTTTCTTATTACTGACGATAATTTCATATTTCTTTGTTTTAACTTACCTCCCCCTTACAGCAAGCGATTAATAACTGATAAAGTATAAGGAGAATAGCATAAAGCTACATACTTTTTATTTTACTTTCCTATAATTTGCGAGTCATGTACCATAAAATGACTACAAAAATGAGTCCGGCTACAATTGCAAAGCCGTATGAAAATTCTCCGATAGCACCATAGCGTGCTCCTGAATTACTATCGGGAGATAATACCAGAGTAAACCATATCCATAAAGCAAAAACAACAGCGGTCAAGCATCCACAACCTTTTTCACTACCTTTCCCCATTACTGATAGGTATATTTTTTCTCTTTGAAATTGATTGTTACACTTCCTTCTCTTGATTTCCGTTTTACCGTTATCAGATATATTTTGCCAGTATTTGAACTACGATAAGCGGAAACAGTAAGGGACATGCCATTAGCGGAAGCTGTAGTTCTATAAGTGCCGTTGGCTGAACCTACTTTTTGCAAGGATAGTCTGTCGCCACCCCATTTGACTGTTATGGACGATTGATTATCCCAAAATTGTAAACTTGGCGCATCGAAGTTTTCGGAAGTATAGCTGCCTTCCGCATCAGTCATTGTCGCGGAGATAGGTACAAACGTCTGCTGCGAAAAAGCCCAAAGAGGGACTAAAATTAAATAAAGAGCTATTAACTTTTTCATTTATTCTGTATTAATTGTTCAACTATTTTTCTAAACAGCCCTGCTGCGTGTATATGACCGCTTGCAGGAGGCCCTTGTTTCTCCAAGATTACAAGGATAGTATATCGAGGATTATTAGTAGGAAAGTAACCGCAGAAATCCATGATATAGGTTAAATCATCGGGATTTCCTATCTGTATCGTTCCCCCTTTGCCTGCTACCTTTGTCTTATCCGTATTGGCACGCTTTCCAAGCCCTTCTGTTATCGTCCTTTCCAGTGTTTGACAAACACTATCTATGCTTGCTTTAGAGGCTATCTGAGGGTTGATAATCGCTACACTATCCTTATATAGCTGAGGCTGCACCATGCGCCCATGATTGGCTATCGCATTATAGAAAGTAATCAACTGAATTGGAGATATTTTTGAAGCAGCTACATCGGTATTCAGTATGCAATCCAGTCCCTTGACAGAATCGGGTTTACCATAACCGATTTGCCCGATTGCAGCCTCGTATTCGGATTTATTATCGTCAAAGGCACGTTCCCTTATCAAGACTTCTCCAATGCGAGAATTGGCGGCTATTGCCCATTCTACAGTTATCTTTCCATAGCCACCTCTATGCCAGTTATGGTCCTTTATCGTATCACTGTCAGAGATATAAATACCTTCGCCTACATCTACGGTGTCGGATAAACTAATTTTACCAGTCTCCAATGCAGCCAAAAGGGTGGCTACCTGCCTCTGTTCCGTTGAATATGGGGTGCAGAAATCGGTTGTAGGCTGGAATGGGGAGAGGGTATCTTTCCGTTCCAGTCCTACCATTGCTTTAATATAACCCGTAGCGGTTTCCATGATGATAGCCTTGCCTGATGTAGCTTGATGCTCTATCATTGAGGTTGTCAAAAGAGTATCTGCTTTGTTTTGCAGCAAAGTATCAATGGTTAAAAGTGATTCTTGAACAGTCTTATTAGAACAAGACGATATTGAAATAACAATCAGTCCAACTTTAAATAATCTTATATTCATATTTTTAGTATATAGATTTTAAAAACAACAACTTTAGGATTTATTCCTTTTAATCCATTCTTTTAATTCTTCTGCATCCTGACGGTCAAGTAAATAAGTCTCATATTGTTCTTCCACATATTTTTCATCTGCATCTTCCATATAGTCTCTCAATTCATTATAGGTATGCAATTCTTCTTTGTAGTCTTTCTCATCTTCCTCGTCTTTCGGCTTTACATCAAAAAGTCTAATTCTACGCGGATGCCATTTAATAAGGTAGTTATATTGCCAATTAAGGTATAGTTCATAAGAGTTTTGTTTATAATCATTTTCTAAGACATAGTAAACAATGATATAGGGAAAACTTCCGAGCCATTCTTTATGAAGCAAGAAAATATATTCACTTGCATCGTGAGAGACTTCGTTATAATTATAGTCAAGACTAGGAGGTATTTTCTCTATAAATTTAGTTATAATTTCAAAAGCTGGGTCGTTGTATGTTACTTTATAAAAGTGTTTATCATGTAACCAAATTTTCTTCATGTCATTGTTCGTTTATTGCTGTTTTACTAATTCTTTTATTTCGTCAAGCATTTCTTTGTAGCCTTCTATCGCTTTTTCTTTATAAAAGCAATTTAATTTCTCCCAAAAAAGTTGCTTGTTAAGGTTTTCTATCTCCTGATTACTTTTAAGTAATTCTTTAAAAAAATCCAGTTCCTGCTGAGTTGTACAGTTCTGAACTGCTGTAAAAGCTTGAAAGCAAATTCCAATTCCATCTTCAACTAAAGACGATAAATTCTTGTAGGTTAATAAAGATAATAAATCATTAGCAGAACTTTGTTTAAAAGGTATTCTTAGTTTTAAGTTTCCTTTTTCTATATAACAACTCCTATCACGAGTGACATTGAAAGTTGTTATTGGAGCATCAAAAAACATTCTCCAGCCATTTTCTTCTATAGTATCTCCTAACTCATTATCTTTCAAAAATAGTATAAAGAAACTGTTGTCTTCTTGAGTTACTCTCCAATATGAATAATGGATGAAAACGACTCCATATTTAGCATGGTCAAATACTGTAGGAAATTTAGAAGAAGGAGTGGAAACCCCATCTTCTCTAATGCCGATATAGTCTATGCTATATATCTTGATAGTTTTGTTTCTTTCATAAGTTTCTCGCAGCACATCAATAGCTTCTACAATCTTTTTCGGATTATATTCCATAGCATAAATATTATGCCGACCAGTTCCCGAAGTAAGCGGTTTCACCTTAGATATAGGCATAAAAAAGGTGTGGGAACTATATTTGCTTTATCCTACATTCAGGTCTTCGCATTACCTTGGCACGGATAAAACAATAGCCCACACCAATTTGATAATATTCGGACCTTCTCAGGTAGGTATATATCAAAAGATGTGGTGCTATTGCTATCATCTTCGTGCCAGCATCAAAGTTGCGAAGTTTGAATGTAGAAGATAATTTCAATAACACCTTTTCGTTAATATATCTGTCCTCTCCATTGAGAGGACGCTGCAAAGGTATAGAAAAGGTATTGGAACTCAAAAGAAAATACCTTGAATTTAACGAGAGTAGGTTGTAGAGCATATTTCGGGGAATGTATGAATACCCAAAGCGACCTCTTGGTATCTGTACGAATAGGAGCCTACAGAAGCCGAATAGAGGCGATTTTTGGACGGTTTAGTGTGTTGGTAATAGAATGTCGCAGAGAAAGAAAATTGTCTAAAATCAGCAGGAAATCAATGGATTGGGTGGACTCTATAGATGTGTATAAGACTGAGTATACAGCAAAATCAGCAGACGTAATTAGGGACGATTTCCGGGATTTTCCTGTCAATGGTGGTAAAATGATAGATTCAAGCGAGAAAGCAAAACCACGAGACGCAAAAAGCCGTTATCAAAGGCGATAACGGCTCTGTTCTACATGATTAATCAGTGCTTTCGGGGATTTGATTCTCGAGAACAGTTCAGCAGTTCCAACGCTAAATCCGCATCAATAATAATCTTTCTACCTACTTGCGAGATAGCCTTGTTGATTACTCCGCGTTTCTTTATCCGGTTGGCGGTGACTATGGAGCAACCCACTAATCTTGCCAGCCCTGCTAAACCGTAAACATAACGTTTGTTATCGTTGGTCTGTTCTGAGGAAACTGGTTGCGTTGATTGCTGACGAGAAATTAGCGGTGCTAAAATATTAAGCAGTTCTTGAACTGTCAAAGCACCCAAAGGTTTGTTCATTTCAATCATCTTTCAATTGTTTAAGTAAAATAAGCAGCCTCTTGCGTATTATGAAAACGCCAAGAAAGGACAGCTTTCATCTGAGTAGAAATCAACTATTGTATTAATCTCTACCTTCCTCTTGCAATCTGAAACACTCTTGCTGTTCTACTGATTTGAACAAGTTGTTTTGTTATAATGAAATCCTGCATTTATCTATCAAGAATATCATGCAGAATTTTTGTTTATCTGCCTCTATGCAATTTTCTGCATAGAAGAGGCTGTATCATGGTAGCTTCGTTCATAGGAATTTGGCTATCTTCACGCCTCGGTTTTAAAAAGACATCTTTTCGACAAAGGTAATATAAAATTCAATAACTACCAACTATAAACATGGAATTTCAAATTTTGCCTCTGATTTATTCGTTTGAAAGTAAAAGATATTACATATTATTGAATTTAGTCATTGCATTCGCCTTTGTCTCATCCGCTATGTCTATGTATGGCTTCATCGCCTTGTAGTCACTGTGTCCCGTCCATTTCATCACCACTTGTGGGGGGATACCCAATGCTAAAGCATTGCAGATAAAGGTTCTTCTTCCTGCATGGGTACTCAGCAAGGCATATTTTGGGGTGGTAGTATCTATGCGTTCATTTCCCTTGTAGTAAGTTTCTCTTATAGGGTCATTGATTTCCGCAAGTTCTCCCAATTCCTTCAAATAATTGTTCATCTTTTGATTGCTGACGACCGGAAGTGCCTTATCATTTTCAAAATGTACGTCTTTGTATTTTTCCAGTATCGCCTTGCTGTGGTCATTCAATTCTATAATCAGGCTGTCTGCCGTTTTTATGGTGGTTATCTCTATATGGTCTTGCTTGATGTCGCTTCGTTTCAAATTGTACACATCCGAGTAGCGTAGCCCACTGAAACAGCAGAACAGAAAAACGTCCCTTACACGTTCGAGGTATTGCTTAGTTTGGGGTATCTGATAGGTTTTCAATTTATCCAGTTCCTTTAACGTAAGGCATATGACTTTCTTTTGGGGGATTTTCAGTTTCGGATTGAAGCTATTGTAGGCGTTGTTCATGCAGTACCCTTTCTTGGTGCACCACCGCAGAAACCATTTCAGATAGCCTATCTGTTTCTTTGTAGACGCATTACGCAACCCTTCCTCGTCCATGAGGAAATCCATGTAGCTCGTCAGCCAGGCTTCGTCCAGCGCCTCAAAGGTCAGTTCATTGTCGAACCTTTCAAGATGTTTCTTTACTGCGGCAAACTTTTCATAGGTGGCTTTAGACCAGCTGCTCTGCGTACCGCATTCCTTGATGAACTCCCCGAACACTTCCATTGGGGTGAATGTCGGGGATGCCTGCTGCGCTTCCTCCTGTCCGCCATGTAAGCTGTTGAACGCCTCTTTTACTTGTGCTGTGGTAGGCATGACTCCCTGAACCTCGAACTCCTTGAAGATGTTTTGGATTTCTGTGTAATAACGCAACAAGTCGGAGTTGATTTCGGATGCGGTTTGTTTTAGCTTGTTGGTACAGCCGTTCTTCACCCTTTGTTTGTCCGCATCCCATTTGGCTGCGTCAATGCGGTAGCCCGTTGTAAACTCTATGCGCTGACTTGTAAATATCACACGCATGCGGATGGGTACGTTCTCTGTGATTGGTACACCGTTCTTCTTCCGGCTTTCCAAAGAAAAGATGATGTTTCTCTTAATGTTCATAATTGGGTGTGTTTGAAAATTCGCACCCAAAAGTACACCCAAAAAATGAGATATGCAAAGGTATTAATAGATATTTAGCTCTACAGTTGTTTTATAATGACTTGGTAATTAGCAGTATTTTGCAACGTAATGATATTATCTGAAATAAAAGGTGTTAGTCCCGTACGCACCGCGAATAATAAAGTAAACCTCTGAAATTATTAAATTTCAGAGGTTTACTTTATTATTCTTCCGACAAAAATGGGAAGTCGAAATATCCGGTGCACAAGCAACTTTCGGGTTTCAGCCTTCTCAGATTTACATCGCAAGAATAAGAAACTGAGCAGCAATGAATGGATAGATCGCCCCCTGGATAAGGGTAAGACCTGAAGAAGATATAGGCAGAATCCATAATATCCCATACTTTTTATCACGGAGGTTTTATGATAAGGATTTGGGAATTATACATCAAGCTTCTCCACATTACACATAGAACATCAAGGGAAAAAGTACCCACATCCGGAGAGTAAAAGCCACACTTCCGACACTGCATGCAACGGGATTGCCCCCTTAAATGCAGTATTTGTACGAAGAAAGTGAAGAATAAGCCCTAAATCGGTGTTAATAGATATTAGGGTAAAAAAGCATCGTTAAGTTCTTACTATCAGAAATTAAATCTGTAAATGAAAAGAAAAAGTAGTGCTGTCAATTACATCTTTATTTAAAATTGGATGCGGGCTACAACTGCATGTGTAAAATAGGATACTCTTTACCTTCTCCGTCCAAATCGGACCTTTTGTATACGTTAAAGCCTATATATTTATAAAAACCGACAGCTTGAATATTCTGCTCGTTCACATCGACTTTCGTTACCTGCAAATGATTTATGGCATAAGTAACCAGTTTTTTCCCAATTCCTATGCTTCGATAATTATTGTCAATAAACAACATTTCAAGATTTCCTTCTGCAATTCCCATAAATCCGATTAAGATTCCCTCCTGTTCAAATCCGAATAGAGTGACATACTGAAAATATACCGGAAGCTGTTCCTTATAGTATAGAAAATCTTCCTCTTTAAGAAAATCATGTGTACTCAATACTGCACTTTCCCAAATTTCTATCAAACGTGGATAATCCGTAACTTTAATTTTTCTAATCATAATTGTAATTGCTATTTAAAGCCGCAAAGTTCGGAACTTATACATTCAATGCACTGAACCCAGGTTAAAAAATACGTTTACGGATTCTGCTTAGTGCTTGCGGCGTGATACCCAAATAAGAAGCTATATCTTTGAGTGGTATATAGTTTAATGTAATGCCATATTCTTCAATCATCTGTAGATAATACTGTTCAGGAGAATATTTAATCAGGTCGATATTTCTTTTCAAGAGTTTATTCAGTAGTATAGCATTCAAATCTTCAAATACGGTTTTCACCTTAGGAATAGCAGTATACAGTTCATCTACTCGCTTCTTGTCTATTCGGTAAATAACGCTATCTACAATTGTCTGCACATTAAATGCAGATTTTGTTTGTAAGGTAAAAGATATGTTCGACATTGAAAACGTACCTTCTTTACAAAACCAAAAAATCTGCTCTTCCCCTTTATGATTCAAAAGCCAACAACGTAACATCCCATCATAAACGAAATAACTATATCTTTCTATTTCTCCTTCCTTAATCAAAAATGTATCTTTACTAATCAATATCCGCTCAAAATATCGGTCAAATAACTTAGATTCCTCCAAATTAAAAGTATTGATGCTAAAATTAAATTCTTTAAGCAGTTTTTCTAAAAGCATAATATTCACTGACTATAGTTTTTATAAGTTTTGACAGCCGATTTTTATTCCACAATACCAAAATGAACCAGAGCGTTCCGGATACCATGCTCATCCACCGTCTCCGTTATATAATCGGCAACGCTTTTCACAGCCTCGGAAGCTCCTCCCATAGCTATTCCCATCCCGGCTGCACGAATCATGGAAATATCATTCCCGCCATCACCAAAAGCGATGGTTCCTGAAACATCAAATCCATAATAGGAAGCAAACTCATTGATACCCATAGCCTTGCTTACTCCCGCCACATTGACATCCGCAAAGAAAGGGTTCCATCTGGAAACAGAAAGTCCGGGAAGTTGTGCCATAACTTCTTTTTCCATTTCTTCATCACAATATATGCATAACTGACAGCATCCGCCTCCCATAAATTCCTTTTCAATGTCTGCCACCGGCGGTGTAGGGTGGTTGACCAGCCTGGCCAATTCGACGACGGTCGGATTGAGTTCGTTGACAAAAATACCTTTATTCGTTTCGATAGCCAGAGCAAACCCATAATGTTGAGCCAATACCAGTACCCTCTGAAAATCCTTTTCGGGAATCTGTTTACGAGATATAGGAGTGCCATCTCTCAGTACACAATCGGACCCATTCAAAGCTATCACTGCATCGTATGGAATCTCTTCAAGTTCGTGAAGATCGGTAAACGCCCTCCCAGTTGCTATTATGATTTTTATATCGGATTCATGAACTTGCTGCAACGCTTCGATAGCCGACTGCGGAACGCGGTGAGTGTCGAAACTCACCAATGTTCCGTCTACATCTAAAAATATAGCTTTGGTCTCCATTATAAAATATTTTGGTCTAATAAATTATATATATTTCCCTCATCTCAATTTTATGAATATCTATATTCATTCGGTGTAACTCCCGTTGCTTTCTTAAACACCAGACTGAAATATTGCACACTCGGATAGCCCAGCCGACGCGCTACGGCAGCAGGTGTATTACCGCCTTCCGACAACATCTTCCTGGCCGTATACAAGCATTTGAGCTGGAAATGTTCAGCCAATGTCTTGCCGGTTTCAAACCTCAGCAAATCATCAAAGTAAGCCGTCGAAAGATTCAGTCTTTCGGCACAGCACCCGGAAGTGGGCAGCTTCCCCTCCTGCAACTTTCCGGAAGTGATATATTCGTCCAATATCCCTTCCATTTTCCCCAGAATCATCCTGTTCTTATTCTCACGGGTGATAAATTGCCGCTCATAGTAACGTGAGCAATAATCCAGCAGCAATTCGATGTGACGGGACAGAATGGTATTGCTATGCGTATCAATGGAATGATGAAGTTCATCCTCGATATTCTCAAGGCAACACGTCACTTTGGCCATTTCGCGCTGTGACAGATGCAACGCCTCCTCCTTGCGGTAGAAAAAGAAAGTATAGTTGTCGATATGATTCTTTAACGTGGTACAAAGCAATAAATCGGGATGAAATGCCAGCAGCCAGCCTTTGTCCGGAAGCGTATTATTCTTGTTCATCCGGAATATCTCGCCGGGAGTAAGAAATACCATCGTAGCATTGGAATAATCATAATATTTCCGCCCGCAACAGTCGCATCCCCCTTCACAATTCTCTATCAGCAGGATAGCATAGAACTCAAACTTCACGGCATCCTGATACACATTAGGATTTTCCAGATTAATAATGCTTACCTGGGGATGCAGCGTTTTGCATCCCAAACACCGGTTACACTCACATACAGTCTTTATATCCAATGTATTGTCTTTCATCACCTATAAAGCCATTCTCAATTATTGCAACTTCAGATATCTAAAATCGTTAAGGATATGTTTTCCAAACGTTCACAATATCCCAATTACAAAATTAGAGGAAAATCCGGATACTTTCACTACCCTTATTACGGATTATATAACCTTAGTTACTGTCTTTATATCTGGTTACGTGACTTCATCTCCAGATACTTGTTTATCACATCGACAGAAAGATTCTCCGGTGTAGTCAGTAAAGAACAGATGCCGTGCCGCTTCAAGGTGGAAACAGTCAACCGATTCTCAAATACAAATTTCTCGGCAATGACATGACGGTAATAACCTTCCGTATCTTTTGCAGGCGTGGCGATGTACTCTTCCAAATCGGTATCTTCAAAGAAGATGACAAGCAACCGGTTCTGACGGTTCAACTGCTGTAGATAAGCCAGTTGGCGGTTCAGGCTGCTTATACCGGAAAAGTTGGTGTACAGCACCAAAAGGCTCCGTTTGTTGACATGCTTGTTCAAGTGTACGCACAATGAGGAAAAGTCGGTCTCCCCAAAAGTAGTCTGCTGGCTGTAAAGGTTCTCAAGCAATGTCTTCATTTGCCCGGGTTGCCGGGAGGCGTGGACAAACGTATCAAAATGCTCGTTGAACGTCACCAGTCCGGCTTTATCCTCCTTCCGCATGGCAACGTATGAAAGGACAAGGGAGGCGTTGATTGCATAGTCGAGCAAAGTCATTCCGCGAAATGCCTGCTGCATAACCCGTCCCTTGTCTATTACATTATATATTTGCTGGGAACGTTCGTCCTGATAGACATTGACCATGAGTTCGTGCCGTCGGGCACTCGCCTTCCAGTTTATCGTGCGGTAATCATCCCCTTTCACATACTCCTTTATCTGTTCAAACTCCGTATGATGCCCCACCCTGCGGATGCGCTTTATACCCAACTCGGTCAGGTTGTCACTGATGGCCAGCAACTCATACCGATGAAGCATCAGATAGGACGGATATACCTTGACATCCTGAGGAGCACCGCAAGTATATCTGCGGGAAAGCAGTCCCATCCTGCCTGCCACAAACACCCGAATCCGTCCGAAAGAGTAAATCCCCCGCCGCGTGGGACGCAGATGATAGGTAATCGTCCTGCCCTCACTCGCCCGGAGCTTCATCCTGAAATCAACATTCCGCAACTGAAATACAAAAGGAATCTCATCCACTACTTCCACAGCTACCGGATACGGATAACTGCTCTCCACACGTATATTCACGGCGTTCTCATCTCCGTTGGAGAAACGAGTAGCACACTGACGGAAAGCCCGGATGCCACGAACGCGATAGAGCATAACCCCATCCACCAGCACCGACAAGGCCAGGACAAACAGCGCCCACTGCCCGATTGTAAAGAACGGAGCAAAAGCATACCCGATACCCATCAGCAGGATAATCAGCACAAGAGTCATATAGAAGCGGCGGCCCAGTCTCATTTCGGAACTTCCACTTTATCAATCAGACGTTGCGTCACTTTTACCGGTGAATAACCTTCCATCTCGGCTTCTGCCGTCAATATCAGGCGGTGCTGAAGTACATACGGAGCAATGAACTTTATGTCCTCCGGTGTCACGAAATCACGTCCTTGCAACAGTGCATACGCCTTCGAAGCCTGCATCATTGCCACAGATGCACGTGGAGAGGCTCCTAAATACACAGCTTTGCTGGTACGCGTCTGTTGCACTATCAGCGCGATGTATTGAAGCAGTGTACGATCCACAAACACCTGCTCCATCAGCCTGCGCAATGACAGCAGTTCTTCCTTTGTAAGGACAGGCGTCAGACTATCCAGCTTCACCAGCGAAGCATTCGTGTGGTGAAGCTCCAGAATATCCACCTCCTCCTCCAACGAAGGATATCCCATGGTTATCTTCATCAAAAAACGGTCCAATTGCGCTTCGGGCAATTTATAAGTACCCTCCTGCTCCACCGGATTCTGGGTTGCCAGAATCGTATAGAGTTCTCCCATCTGATGCGTGGTGCCGTCAATGCTGACCTGCCGTTCTTCCATAACCTCAAACAAGGCGGCTTGCGTCTTGGCAGGAGCACGGTTTATCTCGTCCACCAGCACGATGTCGGCAAATACCGGTCCTTGATGGAAGTCAAAGTCATTGGTTTTCATGTTGAAGACCGTAGTCCCCAACACGTCACTCGGCATCAAGTCCGGAGTAAACTGAATGCGGCTGAAATCCGCCTTAATCAAACGGGCAACCAGACGGGCAAGCAGCGTCTTTGCCACCCCCGGCACTCCCTCCAGCAACACATGGCCGTTTGCCAGGACAGCCGTCAGTACCAGGTCCACTATCTGCTCCTGCCCCACTATGACCGTAGCAATCCGGTCCTTCAACGCTTGTATCTTCTCGGAAAAGAGAGTCAAGTCCACCCGTTTTTCTGTGTTCTCTTCCATAAATATCTTCTTTATATATGATTGATTATTTCATTCATTTTATCGACAAGCCGTTTCATCTCCTCCTCAGAGATGCTGCGCCCTCCGTACACCACCGGCCTCACCTCGCAGATGAATGCGGCAATTTCCCCCGCTTCCATACCCGTCTTCCGGGCAATCCTGCCGAAAGAGCGCTCATCCTCTGCCACTTCCTCCACATCCACTTGCATTTCCCTCCTCAGTTCCTCCGCAAAATAGAGATATTTCTTGCGGACTAAGTCAGCATGGTCCTTCTTCTGATAATAAAGGGTACCTATCAACTCTGCAAACTCCAAAGACTTATTCTCCGGTTCGCGGATAACGGGAATGGCACGCTGCTTCCTACGGGCTGTAAATATCATAAAGAGCAGGATGGAAACCATACTAAGGTACAATGCCCAGCGAAGCGGAGGCTGCGAAAGGAAATAGCGAAAAGGAGACATCTGTGCCTGGGCTGTTTCTTTCATATAGCCTTCGGTACGGACAATGGGAAATCCACCCATTTGGGACAATATACGAAAAAGATAAGCCGCATTCTTCCCATCCAGCACACCATAGTTCGTAAAAAGCAGGGGAGTGGAAGCCAGTATAACCTCCCCCTTTCCCCAAGAAACTGACATGGCAACCGGATGAGCAGCTTCTCCGGTAACAGTTTTTTCCGCCAACACTTTACAAGAAATGGAATCTGCAAAGAAATAAGACTGGCAAAGTTGGGGATAGAAACAGAAAGTCTGCTGCGGATAAACCGCCGAATCCCCCACCCAGCACAAACTGTCTTTCGAGAGCAATGCAGTGGCATATTTTTTCAAAGCCGACGGACTGAAATAGGAATAGCTGCACTCAAATCCCAGCGTATCTTTCAAAATACGGCTGAAAGAGCTCCCCGCCAGCATAATCCGGTCTCCCCGTCCCGCCATCTTCAACATCGCCTCCACATCTACATCCGTCAGATGCAGGTTATCGGTAACAGCCAGTATTCCGCGGCGAAGCGTCGTATCTTCCTGCTCCAGCTCATAAAAAGTCTTTCTCGACAACGAATATCCCTTCGGCAACGATGAAGACACCAGGCTATCGAACACGGCACAGCCGAACGGTTGCTTGTCATAATGGCTGAACGTAGGGTTCCAGACAAACTTCTTCGGCAGACGGCACTCTATCGCAAACATCAACACCAGAAAAGCAATGATACCGGCTATAAACCAATGGTTCCCCTTCATGCCATCCCTCCTTTCTCCACTTCTTTCTGCAAATCCCGCATCGCATGGAACAATGTTTCGGTCGCTTCAAAATTTCCGTAACGTACCCGTAGAAAATGGCTGGTCATTTGGCGGAAAGCTGGCAGACGGACTTCATAGATATATTGTGTAGGCGTTTTATATAACTGCCAGTCTATACGTTTTCCATCGCTGAGCTGTTTCAGCGTCTGCAGATAGAGCAAACGCACCGCCTCCCGATAATCCGTCCGGACAAGCGCATCGGCAATTCCCTCCGCAAAATCCACTCCATAGATGGTATCCTCCCCCACTGTATAGGGCAGGGTACTCTTGCGCGAATGCATGAACAGTTCCGGACGCTTCTTGTACACAAACCAGATGACCAATACAAGGATAAGAATGGCAATGCATATCAACACGACCTCCGAATATTCTGCCACCAACGTATTCCCGAATATCTTGTCCAGCAGCTTGCCGAACCATCTGCTGAACCACTCAAGTACATTAATTTCGGGAGCTATCAGCTCACGGCTGTAAGCAAACGCCGGGTCGGACTGCCAAACGGCAATCTGTGCAGTATCACAAACCAGTGTATCAGCCGGAACCATATTCATAGTCCGTTATCAGAGTTTATCAAAATTGTCAATATCACTCTCCACCATCACATAATCTATCTTTTCCGAAGCATGACCGTATTGATAAGCCAGTCCCAGCAATGAGAAAATCATGGACATATAAACGCCGAATGCCTGGACCACCGCCAGCAGATAAAGCACAAAGCTATAGGCTGCCGATACAGTGGCACCGCCACCTGCATCAGTCATTGCAAAGATATATTTCACAATGGTCCCGATATACCATGGAATCATCGTCACTCCCTGCAAGATGGCGGCGATGAATCCCATAACAATGGAAATCAGTACGATACCTCCCCAGGTAGCGAAACCCAGTCGGTAGGCCTTCTTCAAGGCATCTATGATATAGATATCTTCGAACAGATAGACTGGAGCCCAAATAGCCAGTGGCACAGACACCACCACAACGAGCAGAACGAACAAGAACGCAAGCGCTATAAACGGAATGATGGTGGCTATAAAACCAACAATAAGCCCTACAAACAGCACCAAAAGCACACTGACAATCATTATCAGAAATACCCTTCTGACATTACGGAACAACAAGGGCTTCAGCATCCCTAACGTCACTCCCTCCAAGCGTTCTTCCCGTTCATTGTAAGTACGGACCAATGCGTAGACCAAAGAGGTCAGCATGACAGTTCCCAGCAGATATAGAACGGCATACAGACTGTAATAAGTCACCAGCGCCATGATGGACGCTCCGACAACAGAAGAGTCGAACGAGCCTCCGGTCATATCACCCAAAACCATTGTACCGCTCATCAGCCCGTTCAGGCTCAGCCCCTGAAGCAGGCAAAGCGGCGACATCAGATATGTAGTGAATTTCATCAACGGCTTCCAGTTCTCTTTGATAAAATCAAAGGTAGCAGTTAGTTTCTCTCCAAAAGAACGTTGTACATACAGTGCGATTTTAGGTTTCTGTGCTTCCATGCTTCTTTCTGTTAGGTAAATAAATATAATAAAAAAAGATAAACGACAAAGAAAGTAGAATAAAGCCGAACCTCAAAGCATCCGAAAGTTCGGTATGACGGGTAACAAATCCTTCTATAAATCCTGCCATGATGAATACGGGTACCGTACCCACCACTATTTTCAGTCCTTTTTTGGCTCCCCGTTTGAAAGATTCCAGCCTTGAATAGGTTCCGGGAAAGAGCCATCCGTTGCCCAGGGCAAGACCGGCGGCACCGGCTACAATAATCGCCCAGATTTCGAGTGTCCCGTGCAGCCAAATGGCAAGGGAGGACTCCCAAAGCAAGTCGTGCTGATAAAAGAAGGTTTGGAAAGCCCCTATCATGATGCCATTGTTAAGGAGCATGTATCCGGTGCCAAAACTGGTCAGCAGCCCCATGGCAAAGCAGTTGAAGGAGACCATGATATTGTTCAGCGTGATACTCAGAAACATGGGGAACTCGGAGGAACCGTTATATACAGCCATGGGTTCACCATTAGCGATATTGTTCAAAGTCATATCCACATAAGAGTTTCCTAAAATCAAACGCACAAAATCGGGGTCTCCGGCAGCAGATACCACTCCTATCAATGCGCTGACCACAAATATAATGAAGGAAGCCACTAACTCACGGCGTGCATCGTGCATGGCCGAAGGCACTTCACGGGTCCAGTAGGTGATAATTCTTGACCATTTCTCGCGCTTGTTTCTATAAATGCGGTTGTGCAATGCCGAGGCAAGATTGTTCAGATAGATAGTGATGCGGGAAGCGGGGAAATGCGTTTGGGCAAAAGCCAGGTCTGCCGTAAGCTCCGTATATGCGTCGGCAAGCTCATCGGGAGACAGACTGTCCGCCTGCTCCACTATTTTTTCTGCTTGTTTCCATTTTTCGATGTTCCGCCGGATAAACGTCACTTCTTTCATACCCCATGAATATTTCAGAGAAGTTTTGTCTGAAATCGGTAACAAAAATAAGAGAATAATGATATATTTGCAATGAAATACTAAAAATGTTTTATCAGGAATGGCAGAATCTACAATTATCACCGGGCAGTTTGTCCGCATCAGTCAAATGCCTGCCAGTATCGGTGAACGGCTCATTGCACTGGTCATAGACTATATTCTGCTCGGATTCTATGTATTTTCTACTTTGGCCTTGTTTTCACGGATTCATCTGCCCTCTGATTTCACGATGCTTTTCTTCCTCGCTATCGTCTACCTGCCGGTCTTGTTTTACGCATTTCTCTGCGAAATGTTCAACCAGGGACAAAGTCTCGGCAAGCGGCTGATGAACATCCGTGTCGTAAAAGCAGACGGTTCCACGCCCGGCATAGGCTCGTACCTGCTCCGATGGCTTCTCTTTCCTATCGACGGACCGGTGACCGGTGGCCTGGGACTTCTGGTCGTCCTTTTGACCAAAAACAGCCAGCGAATGGGCGACCTTGCTGCCGGCACCATGGTAATCAAGGAAAAGAATTACCGCAAGATACACGTCAGCCTCGATGAGTTCGACTACCTGACCAAAGACTACCGGCCTACCTATCCACAAGCTTCCGACTTGTCATTGGAGCAAATCAACGTCATTACTCGGACCCTGCAATCGGGTAAGAAAGACCGTACACGACGCATTGCCTCCCTTGCGAAAAAAGTGCAGGAACTTCTCTCCATCACTCCTCATGACGGTAACCCGGAAAACTTTCTTCAAACCATTCTCCGGGACTACCAGTATTATGCCTTGGAAGAAATTTAATACAAACTTCCAACAAAACCCAAGAAGTGTTAAGTCTTACGCTTATTTAAGATTCAAGCTGCATCTTTTTGGCTTTTCATTTGTTAATTAGCCAGAAGGTCTTAACTAAATAACAAAGAACAATTATGAAACGAATCATTACATTAATCACACTGGTATTGGTAAGTGCATCTACCTTGATGTATGCACAGAGTAGCAGCGAAACACGCCGTGCAGAGCGTAAAGCCCAACGCGAAGCCCAGAAAGCACGCGAAAAAGCGGAAAATGAAAGGAACTATGCCATTGCCGTCCAGGCATTGAAAGAGGGCAAGTTTGTATTGGAAGCAGACCAGCTGGTATTCAAGAGAGGAAGGAGTGCATTTGTTTCATCGACAACAAACTTCGTTATGATGGACGGTGAACACGCATCTGTACAAATAGCTGCCAACAGTGCCCTTGCAGGCCCCAACGGAATAGGCGGCATCACAGTGGACGGCAGCAGAAAGGAAATGAAAATCACGACCGACAAAAAGGGAAACGTGAATTGCAGCTTCAGCGTACAAGGCATCGGAATATCCACACAAGTGCATATCACACTGACCAACGGCGGCAATAATGCATCAGCAAGAATCAGCCCGAACTTCAATTCGAATACCCTGACGCTGAACGGAGTCCTGGTTCCATTGTCCCAGTCAAACGTTTACAAAGGGCGGGCTTTATAAAACGCTCCTTTTGTCCGTACAAAGTATGAAGAAAAGAAGATATTCATATCGTGTTCGCAGGATATGAATATCATGTAGACATGAAATTAATAGAATGCAATACAAGGAATTAATATTCTGTATAACAGTTTATTAATTCCTTGTATTGCATATAAAGGATTCTAAGAAGATGTGAACATTTATTCTTTTATCTGTTGACACGTTGGGCAATAATATACCGAACCACCCATATAAGCCTCTTTTATGATGGTACTGCCACAACGGAGACAAGGATTCTTCCATGTTTTGGCAGAAAGAATGGTTTTGTAACCTCCGGCGTTGCCATAAAGATCTGTTTGCGTATCGCGTCCGCCCTCGGAAGTCATATCCACCAATGTTTTTTTTAGAGCATTAAAAAGAACTTCTTTCTGATTATCCGACAGAAGTAGCACTTTCTGTTTGGGATTTATCCGTGCATTGAACAGAATATCCTGCGTTACGCCATTACCGACACCGGGAATATGCTGATTGGTTGCCAATAGAGCTTTAGCAGAGAGGGTCTTCTTTGCTTCGGCAACGAGTTTCTCAAATTCCGCTTCGGTGTATTTATCGCTCAACGGCGAAATGCTTTCCCGACTCAATTTATAGTACTTATTGTCGATATAGCTATCAGGATAAACATTGATAAAACCATACATTGCAACCGTGAAGACAAGGAATGAATCATCATTAAACGTCAGCAACAACTGGTAATTGGCAGGAATCTCATCTCCCGCACTATAATAACGGACACTGACTCCGTCGCCTATGTTCATGATCACATTATCCGAAAGATTGAAATTGACAAACATGCCATATCCTTCGGATGAAAGGATGGTTTTGCCTACGAGCAGTTTACCATACTCCGACGGTTCACCGTTATAGAACGTAAACTTATGCGGTTTGGTGGCATTAAATACCTGCGTGATTGTTTTACCGCTCAAGGCGTTGTTCACTTGTTTGCTCAAGGTGATAACTTCGGGTAATTCTAACATATTATCTTACTTTTATTTTCGATAGGGATATATATTTCCGTTAATAACTCGTCAATAGCCGTGTTGCCAGGTGTATTATAATCAATATCACTCATTATTTTAACCGGACCACTTCCCCTATAATAGGCATCAACACGTTCAATGAGTCTTTCTCTTTCAGATTCATGGCATTTTTCAGCGGTTCGTCCCAGCGGTGTCTAGCCAAAGCATATTTGGAATGATGAACAGTCAGAATCTTTTCCGCATTCAAGTCCCTGGCCGCTTGCCCCAAATATTGGGGCATGGTATGGATATATTTCCAATCTTCGTTATACTGCCCATTCTCCAATATGGCAAGGTCAATGCCGGGATATTGCTTGCCTATTTCGGCAAAATGCGTGTCATATCCGCTATCACCACCCATATAAATCTTCTGCGAAGGGGTTTCGATAAGGAAAGAAGCCCATAATGCCTGATTTGCCTTCAACGAGCGGCCCGAAAAATGCCGGGCGGGCAAGCAATGAAGCAGAAATCCCTTATCCAGTACAGTATCTTCAAACCAATCTAGCTCAACCAGGGATGATTTGTCAAATCCCCAATACTCGAAATGTTCGCCTACCCCCAAAGGACAGACCACCTTGCCTACCCGGTTTTTCAGCTGCATCACCGTCTCATAATCCAGATGGTCCCAATGGTCATGTGATATCACCAGATAGTCAATCTCCGGCATATCGGCAGGCTTGTAGGCATCCGCCCCTTTGAACGGCTTGTTTACAAACGAAACCGGAGAAGCCACACAAAATACGGGGTCTACCAGTATACGCTTTCCGTCTACCTGGATAAAATAGGATGAATGTCCGAACCATACCAATACATTCTCGTCCTTGCTTATCTTGCTGAGGTCCGTCTTTATAACCGGAATCTCTTTTTCTGGACGCAAATCGGTTTCTTTCTTAAATAAGAATCCCCAGAAAGCTCCCAAACGTCCCTTTTGGGAAGTCATCATCATCGTACTGTGCAGATTCCGGAATTCTCCGTCTTTGTAATGAGGCGACTTCTTTATCCTCTCCAACCGTTCTCCTTGAGGAGCCCTCCCGAAACTCGGCTGATTGACAAAAACGAATCCCGCTATGACCGCAACAGCCATAATACCCACTATAATGCCAACTATCATACGTACTCTTTTCGTTTTTAATGAATTCATATTCAATGAGGCTACATTTACAGCTGCAAATATAGTCGAATTGTTATTAAATCACTATCTTCGCGCCCAATTTACGGAATCAATACAATAAAGAAATAAAAAGCCAACAAAGAAATGAACACACACAGTCTATGTTGCATCGGCTATATTACCCAAGATAAAGTCGTAACCCCTAAAAATACCATATATATGCCGGGAGGCACCTCCTTCTACTTCGCACATGCCATCAAGCACTTGAATGCTAACGATTTTCTATTGGTAACAGCTTTGGCTGATACTGACATGGGCATTGTGGAAGACATTCGGAAAGAAGGTATTTCCGTCAAAGCCTTGCACAGCACACATTCCGTCTGTTTCGAGAATATTTATGGAGAAAATCAAAACGAACGTACACAACGTGTCACGGCAAAAGCAGACCCTTTCACCGTGGAAGGTTTGAAAGATACCGATGCACGGATTATCCACTTGGGCAGTCTGCTTGCCGACGACTTCTCTTTGGAGGTCATCAAGTTCTTGTCCGGCAAGGGACTCCTCTCGGTAGACGTGCAAGGATTTCTCCGCAAGGTGGAGAATGAAAAGGTGCTGGCCGTAGACTGGCCGGAAAAGAAAGAAGCATTGAAGTATATCCATATCCTGAAAGCCAACGAAGCTGAAATGGAAGTGCTGACCGGATGCAGTGAACCGCACGAAGCTGCATTGCTGATTGCAGACTGGGGCGTGAAGGAAGTGCTGCTGACCCTGGGAGATAAAGGTTCGCTGATTTATGCCCAAGGAGAATTCCACGAAATACCCGCCTACCCTGCCCTGCAGATTACAGATGCAACGGGATGCGGAGACACCTATATGGTAGGATATCTGTATATGCGCGACAAAGGCGCGTCTTATCGAGAAGCCGGATGCTTTGCCGCCGCCATGTGTACCATAAAGCTACAATCGCACGGGCCGTTCTGCGGAACGGAGGAAGCGATAAATAATGTGATAAGAGGATAAGATGATGGGGTGATAGCAGGATATCACCCCATCATCTTATTTACAATCCGAATTTCTTCAAATCATCTTCCACGCTACCGATACCTGCAATATGGAACATATCAACCAGTACCTTGACGACATTTGGAGAAAGGAAAGCGGGCAATGTAGGTCCTAAGTGAATATCCTTCACACCGAGGCTCAATAATGCCAATAATACAATAACTGCTTTCTGTTCGTACCACGCTATGTTGTAGACTATGGGAAGTTCATTAATGTCGTTCAGCTGGAATACTTCTTTCAGCTTCATGGCTATTACCGTCAGTGAATAGCTGTCATTGCACTGCCCGGCATCCAATACACGGGGAATGCCGTTGATGTCTCCCAAACCAAGTTTATTATAGCGGTATTTGGCACAACCTGCGGTCAGGATAACGGTATCTTGCGGCAAGGCTTTGGCAAATTCCGTGTAGTAGTCACGGCTCTTCATACGTCCGTCACAACCTGCCATTACGATAAAGCGGCGTATGGCCCCGGTCTTCACGGCATCTACCACCTTGTCTGCCAGTTGCAGCACCTGGTTATGGGCAAAACCGCCGATAATTTCTCCATGCTCTATCTCCACCGGAGGCTGGCATTGTTTGGCAATCTCTATGATTTCAGAAAAGTCTTTCCTACCTTCAGCATCCTTATCAATGTACTTGCAACCCGGATAGCCGGTAGAGTTGGTGGTAAACATACGTTCTTTATACACAGCATTTGTCAGAGGAGGAACGATGCAATTGGTGGTAAACAGAATCGGTCCGTTGAAGGAAGTGAATTCTTCGCGCTGTTTCCACCAGGCATTGCCATAATTGCCTACAAAATGGGAATATTTCTTGAAAGCCGGGTAATAGTGAGCAGGTAACATTTCACCATGTGTATAGACATCTATTCCTGTGCCTTCAGTCTGTTTCAATAATTCTTCCATATCCTTCAAGTCATGGCCGCTAATCAAAATTCCCGGACGGTTCTTCACACCGATATTCACCTTTGTAATTTCAGGATTACCGTAAGTACCAGTATTGGCTGCATCCAATAGAGCCATTGTCTTTACTCCAAACTCACCAGCTTCGAGAACCAGCTTCACCCACTCCTCTGCCGATAGAGACTCAACCGCAATGGTAGCCAGTGCGCGTTGCATGAAAACATGAACCGTATCATCATTGAATCCCAGACGCATAGCATGCTCCAGATAGGCAGCCATACCTTTCAAGCCATAGACAAGCAATTCTTTCAACGAGCGGAGGTCTTCATTCTGTTCACGCAGAACACCTACTGTCTTCGCTTTTCCGGCATAGTCATCACGCGTTCCCTGCCAAGTCAGTTCATTTACTTTGGGTAAGAGCACTTTGTTATGCTTGGCCTCTTGAATCAATCCATTACGCATGGTGATTCCTTTATCTACCCGCTTCAAAATGCTTTCATCATCGAAATTTGCATTCGTAATAGTGCAGAACAGAGCATCCGTCACAAAGATATTCACTTCTTCGGAGACCGGACAATCTGCCTTGCGCAAAACATCGGCAACGACAGAGACACCTCTAACCACAAACAGCAACAAGTCCATAGCTTGAGCCGTATGACTTTCTTTTCCACATACACCTTTCAGTATACAGCCGGTTCCTTTGGCTGTCTCCTGACATTGATAACAAAACATGTTCGGTTCCATATTCTTATTCATTTAAAAGTTTACATCATCTTTCCATAAGATAAGCAGCACCTCAGCAATAAAAATAAGCAAGCTTATTTTCTATTACTTTCGGTTTGCATTATCTTTGTGCAAAGATGAGAGTTCTACAACGCGAAAACTGTCACGAATGTTACATCGAATCACAAAAAAGTAAAAAAGAGAATGGAAATCCATACATTATTGAAAATGCCTCCTTTTCAAGGCATAACAGAAGAAGAATTATTATCCCTCATCCTGGCACCCGAACATGCACGCAGGCAATACAAACCTGCTGACTTTATTGCCATGCAGGGAGAAGTATACCGTTCTCTATTCATATTGTGCTGCGGCAGTGTGCGTACCCAAATGGTCAGTGCAGAGGGAAAACAACTCACCATAGAAACGCTGAAAGCCCCGCAACTACTTGCCCCGGCTTTTGTCTTTGCCTCCGAAAACCGCTTCCCGGTAAATATCGAAGCAAAAGAGAAATGTGAGATACTCATCATAAACAAGAATGTCTTCCTGGAATTCCTGCATCGACACCCCACTGTGATGCGCAACTTTCTGCAACTGGTATCGGACAGAACTCTGTTTCTCTCCAAAAAGCTGAATGCCTTTGCCCTGCAAAGCCTAAAATCGCGCATACTGAACTATCTACGCATGCATGGCACGATACTCAACCAGCAGGAAGTGGCACAAATACTGGGAGTGGCTCGTCCCTCGCTAGCACGTGCCTTATCGGAGCTGGCAAGCGAAGGATGCATCCGGATAGAAGAGAAGGAAATGCGGATAAATGAAATCTCCGCCCAAAAGTATTTATAAAAAAACGCCCACAAAACACGCACGCCTGCGCATCTTGCGGACATCTTCATCCTTTTATAAAACTGCCTGCTTTTTCTAAGCAACTTTCTTTAATTACATGCTCGCTTTCCTACCGCCTTTCCGAACCAATCTGCGAATCCAAAGATAATAGCCCGTCAGCGGCAAGCTGGCCCCTACCAAAGCGGCAAGAAAACTCAATATGCGGGTGGTCAGCCCTCCCCAACTGCCTACATGAACGGAGAATATCCAGCCACGGATTTTTCCTGAAGCGTCGGCATCCTTATATAAGGTAGCCCCGGTGATTTCACCGCTACGGGGATTGAACGTATAGCGGTCGGCAGCACGCTGGTTGCCCAACCGATTGAAAGAAACCGTAGCAGAGCCTTTGGACACGGTAATCTGTTTATAATCAGGATTGAGTTCCTTCAGTTCTTCGTAAACCTTCTGCCAGCTTGTAAAAGGAGAGAAAGAATTTCTTTCACGATGCTCACCTCCCGGTCTGCCACCAGACCGGCCTTGAGCCCGTTCTCCTCCCTGGGCAGCAGTTTGTGCCGAAGCACCATGTCCTCCACCCCCTTGCGTGGTTTCCACTCCGAAAACTTTGTAGAAGCCGGTGCGGTACCAGGAGAAAGACCATGACAGTCCCGTAAGCGCCATTACCAGCAGAAAAATCAGCGTGTACATGCCGCCTGCCACATGCAGGTCGTACCAGAAGCGGCGCCAACCTTTATTGGTAACAATCTTCAGACTGTTCTTCAAAGCCTTTTTTGTACGGGGCCACCAGATGACAATGCCCGATATCAGGACAAAGACAAACATCAGCGTGGCAGTGCCCACAATCATTTTTCCCCAGAAGATGCCTCCATCGGGCTTCATGCTGTCCAGCAACCAGCGATGCAGGCGGAACATGGTCGTGAAAAACGGCGCACGCTCATACTTGCCCTTTATCTCACCCGTATACTGGTCTACATAGACGGAAGCACGACGAGGTTTGGAAAGGTTCACCTGCCAGGCACGCTCCGGAGCAGACGAGGCTGTGACACCCGTCACAAAAACACTATCCGGCAGAGTAGCGGCCACTTTTTCGGCCACCTTGCCCATGGGAAGCGGTGCCGGCCCGACTTTCTCCACATAGTAGAGGTCGCGGCGGCAGAGCTCCATCACCTCCGTCTCGAATACCAGCATGGCTCCGGAAAAACAGATAAGGGTAATCAGTAGCCCGAAGGGGACTGAAAGCCATAAATGTATTTTACAAAAAACTTTCTTCATAGGAGCTTTATTCCAGTTTACCTACACCGTTCAGTTGGGTTGCATTGACAACCAGACCCTTGGTAGCTGTTGCATTGGCAGGGTCTACCTTATAGATGGCAGGATAGCCGGAAGAGGTAGTGACTGCCACATATGCGTTGCCATTTTCCATGTACGGGGTATTACCAAAGCCGGAGACATCGCTTGGAAGGCCGTTCACATAAGTCAAAGCTCCGGTGGAGGCATTGAAGACGGCAAGTTGGTTGGCAACCTTGTCTGATGCCGTAATTGCCTTATCATACATCAGCAACAGGAAATAATTACCTGAAATATACCAAGTGCGCAAGAAAGAGGCGCCATTGGCTTTCTCTTCAAGATTATAGTAATAGGCGGCATCAAATTCCTCTGCTTTGGTATCGATGCGTACAACTCCGGCAGGCAATGTAGTCTGCTGACGCGAATCACTCATGGTCTTGGCATAGCTCGGAGAAAATACATATACATAGCCGTCGTCGGCAAGCCAGTTCATCTGGTAGTACTGTGACTTCATGCGTCCGGCAGCATAACTGATTTTGTCTGTAGTGATGACCTTATGAGAATTCAGTGTCTGATCACCAAAGATAGCGATATGGCATTCATTAGGATACTGGGTCCATTGCAATTCGTCCTTCTCATAGGCACCGCTACCCTGCCCGCCGGATTCTGTCTTTATTAAATCCTCATTACCGGAAAGCACCCACTTGTAACTACCGTCTTCATTCTTCTGCATGCAACCATACTGGCTAAGCCCCATGGGAATGGCTGCTGCATAAACCTTACTGCCCACTTGTTCTATACCGGCCAGTGTTACGTATTCACCATTTTCAAGGAAATTTTCGGCAAGAAATGGAGTATCCTTTGTTACCGAGTTCTTTGTATAAGTCTGTTTCTCGACATCCAGATAGGAAATCAAAAAAGATTGGGGAGTATATCCATTTGCATCATTCAGTTCCGTAGGGCCGTCGCCGGTAGAAGTCGTCATTATAAATTGGTCATAATAGCCGTAGGTAGTGAAACGATTGACGTTATACTCCTGGCTACGTTTTTCCAGTTCACCGTTTGTATTCATAATGAACGACTGGGTAGTGCCTGCATTTCCCTGGTGATAGTTCAAGGCATACAGATATTTGTTTCCGTAGAACACCCAGTAAGTAGCCCCATCGTTCACAAGGCCATTGCCGGCAGCAGTAATTTCACCGCTTTCCAGTGACTCGGCTGTCAGCAGGACAGGAACGGAGCTACCTGAAACTGTAGCCGTGGCAGCTATCACATAGTTACCCTTTGAACCGGAACCGGAGCCGGAACCCGGTTCGTCTGTGTCTGTACAAGAAATTAAAGCCATTCCGGTCATTGCCATTGCAAAGAGGCCGGACAAAAGATAATTCTTCTTCATTTGTTCTTCTTATTAATTACACCTATTAAAACCATTATATTTATTAATCACCAAAATGTACACGTATCTTGCCATAGAACGCACGCCCGGCTTTCTGAAGGCTGAAGTTGTCGTACAAATCCTCGTTCGTGAAGTTGCGGCATTCAAACGAGATATTGTAACGGCCATTCTTCAGACTATAGCTCAATGTCAGGTTATGGGAGAACTGGTCGGGTACCATGAAATCCTTGTTCTTGCTACCGATGGCCTGCGAATAGTAGGAGAAGCTGTGCATGTACTGGTTGTCGTAAGTCACGGACAGTATATTCCCTTTCTTCCAGAGGTCGCGCCAATAGAAGTTTACGTCAAAATCAGCAAACTGATAGGGCACATTGGGAATGCGTGCCTTGTAACCGAGATTTTCCACAGAGTTGCCGGTACTGCCGATTTGCATCTTCTCATTGTCACGCACATTCATCTGCGTGAAGTTGCCGCCCACACTCAGCCAGCGTCCGAAGCCATAGCGTGCCGATACATTGTATCCCTTCGTCAGCACCTTGCCGTAGTTGGTATAAGTGGCCCCTTCTTTTCCTCCGCTCAAGTCCTGGATATTACGCTGGATATAATCCTTCGTATTGCGGTATACCACACCGCCTTCCACGTAGACGGAATGTTTTCCAAAACTCCGGGAATAACTCAGGTTCAAGTTGATGTTGTCACTTTTCTCGGGACGGATGCCGATGTCTCCACTCTCCAGGTCTTCGTCACCAAACATCTCTTCGATAGTGGGCAGGCGGTAAGCTTTTTCATAAGAGAGCTTCGCCTGCAAGCCGGGTAGGATGAAGTAGGTTCCGGCAGCACCATATCCCCAAGAGTCTACCGTACGGCTGGTGCGTACATAATTACTACCGGTATCATCCTCGGCCATAGGTCCTGCCACATACTGGCGGTAGTATTTGCCGAATGCCGAGAAGTTCCACTTTTCGGAAGGCATCAGGCGGTATGACAAACCGGAGATATTCTTGCGGGTCTGCTTGGCAATGGCATCCGTCTGTTCTTCCACCGCCAACAGTGAAGTATTATCACGCTGGAATGCACTCAACACATGATTGAAAGTCAGCATGTGGACTCTGGCAATGCGGTAATTCAAGGTCAATGTACCGTTCCAATTGTCATTATCGGCACGGGAATACTGGCGGGACTGTTCGCCGGGACTGTTCAGCGGATGTTTCTCACCAAGCCAGTTGTATTCATAGCGGGCAGTATCCACATTCGTAGTGGCATTGCGATTGTAGTTGGCTGTCAACACCATATCCAGCCCCTTGATTATCAAGTTGCGTTTGCTGTATTCCATCGAAGGCATTAGTGAATGGCCGAAGCGGTGCTTTTCCCCGAAGACTGTCTTCTGGCGTACACCGGTCTGTATGTCCTTGTACATGTGCGAATAGGTGAAACCGAACATCAGCCGGTCTACCCAACTTTTGTCCACAATACCCGCTTTGGCCACAATGGCTTCGTTGTGGTAAGTATCATTGAAACGCTTCACGCGCACCTTCTCACTTTCGTTGAAACTGCCCGTCTCAAAATCCTTTACCGGCGCATCTACATGATAATCGTTGTCCGAGTAGTTTTGAAAGGCATTGATTTCATAGCTGAAACCGTTCTTGAAAGTCTGTCCGAAGTTAACGTATGAGCGGTGGGTATTGAACGAGCCGTAAGAATAAGAAGCATCCAGGAACCAGTTCCGGCGTTTCTTGTTGGTAACAATATTGATGACACCGCCAATGGCATCCGTACCGAAGCCCACGGGAACTACACCCTTATATACCTCTATACGGTCGGCAAAGCTCACCGGAATATTGTTCAGGCTGAAGGAGCTTCCCACACCTTCCTGCGGCACACCGTCAATGAACACCTTGACGTGCTTTCCGCTAAAACCGTCCAGCATCAACTGCATGTCCGAACCTACCCCACCCGACTCACGGAGTTTCATGCCCGGAGCCTTGGTCAAGGCATCGCTCAGATTCTTCGTGGTGTTCTGGAGTTCCTTTGTATCGACTGCCACAGCATTGAATGCCGACCTCTTCACCCGGCTTACTCCGGTAGAAACGATAGTCACCTCGTCCAGCTGTTGCGTTTCGGGAGCGATGGTTATGTTCAGCTTCATCCGCTCATCATTGACCAGTTTCACCTTTTTCTCCACCTTTGTATAACCTACGGCAGACACCACCAACGTATAGTCGCCGGCAGGCGCCTTAATGTGATAGAGGCCTTCCTGATTCGTGGTTACTCCATAACTCGTCCCTTTCAGATAAACAGTCGCAAAATCCACCGTTTCTTTTTCCGTAGAAATGATTCTACCAGAAATCATCCCTCCTCTCCTCTGCGCATGTACAGACAGAGAAGCCAACAGAAGGAGAAACAGCAGCGAGAATTTAAATGTATATGCTTTCAATTTTATAATAATTATAATGTTGTTAGTAAACCGGTGCAAAGGTCATTATTAACATCCAGCTGTGCAATCGCTTATTGTAGGTAATTATATGGAGTGGATTTATCGTATATATCATACCATGCAATCACCATTGATAGGTATTATCAATAATAAAACAGATAAAAAAACCGAAAACGAGCTCGGAAGGTGCTGAGGAAATCTCTTAAATAATAAAATCAAAACAATTTCTTATTCGTCAGCGGCATTTATGCGGATAATCGTAAAAGAGAAAATAAAGATGTAGCAAAACTAATGATAGAGAAGCCTTATATTAGCCGATGAATAAAGACAGACTAACTTCTCATTTACTAAAAACTATTCGTCCGACAGTTGTTACATTATCGTCCGACGGCTGTTTAATTATCGTCCGACAGCTGTTGGACGATAATGCAACAACTGTCGGACGAATAAAAATTAGCAAACAAGAAACTAAAGGTCAGTAGACAAGGATATAGAATATAGTGATGCAAAAATTACCTGTCCTAACAGCCCCCTTCTATTTATAGGAGCCATCAGATACAGCATCTTATTCACGGTTCATCAAACGATGCTCCGCCATCTGCTCGAACTTCGTGCCGGGACGTCCGTAATTGGCATACGGATAAATGGAGATGCCGCCACGCGGGGTAAAGATACCAGTCACCTCGATATACTTAGGATTCATCAAATGAATGAGGTCTTTCATTATGATGTTCACGCAATCTTCGTGGAAAGCTCCGTGATTGCGGAAGCTGAACAGATAGAGCTTCAGGCTCTTGCTCTCCACCATCTTGACATCGGGGATATAGCAAATACGGATTTCCGCAAAGTCCGGTTGTCCCGTGATGGGACAAAGACTGGTGAATTCGGGGCAGTTGAAACGCACCCAGTAGTCATTGCCGGGATGCTTGTTATCAAATGCCTCTAATACTTCGGGAGCATAGTCCTGACGGTATGCTGTCTTTCTCCCCAAAAGGGAAAGTTGGTCTTTCAATTCTGTCATAGCCATATATTTTTAGTGATACAAGTGTGCCTCATTTAGTAGAAGCCAAAAACTTTTCCAATCCTTCTCTGCGCAACGTGCATGCCGGGCAGTGTCCACAACCATCTCCCGGGATACCGTTATAACAAGTCAGCGTTTCGTGGCGTATAAGTTCGAGCACTCCAAGCTCGTCTGCCAGTGCCCAGGTCTCCGCTTTGTCAATCCACATCAGTGGTGTGTGCAGTACGAATTGCTCGTCCATAGCCAGGTTCAGCGTCACGTTAAGCGACTTGATGAAAGCATCCCGGCAATCGGGATAACCGCTGAAATCGGTCTGCGACACCCCCGTCACAATATGATTAATTCCCCGCTCGCGGGCGTAGACGGCGGCTATACTCAGGAAAAACAGATTGCGTCCCGGCACAAAAGTATTCGGAAAGCTGTCTGCCGGCTTCTCCTGGTCCATCTCCATGCCGGCATCTGTCAATGAGTTATGTCCCAGCCGGCCGATAAAGGAAACATCCATTACTTCGAACTCCACACCTGCCTTACGGGCAATGGCCCTCGCCAAGTCCACTTCCTTCTGATGCTTCTGTCCATACAGAAAACTCAGCGCATACACTTTCTTAAATTCACGTTTTGCCCAAAAGAGGCAAGTGGTCGAGTCCTGCCCGCCACTGAATACCACCAAAGCAGTGTTCCTATTCATCTTGTTAAAAGCCTCTCTGTTTCCCTCCCCCGTAGGGAGGGAAACAGAGAGGGCATTGCTTATTATTTGTTTGACATAATAACTGATTTCCCCTCACTACGGGTAAGGGGCTTTAAATATCGCCTATTTTCCATACTTTATAGGAGATGCCTTCATCATAGACATCACTACCGTCTATCCGCTTAATAGCTTTTACCACACGGATAGTCACAGGCAGTATCAATACCTCGTACATGGACTTCAGCAGAATCTGGATACACATCATCACCAGCAACTCCCGCCATGCAATGATTCCTCCGAACGCCACCGGAAAGAAAATCAACGAGTCTGCCGTCTCACCAACCACCGTCGACCAAATGGCACGTGCGGAGAAATTACGCCCGTTGCTTGCCAGTTTCATGCGGCTCATTACGTAGGCATTCAGAAAAGAGCCCACCAAGAATGCCGTCAGACTAGCTATGACAATACGGGGAGCCATTCCAAAGACAAAATTGAAATGCGCGGCACCATCCCAGAAAGGGGCGGCAGGCAATGCCACGGCTATCAGTCCCAGCATTACCACAAAAAAGTTCATGGCAAAACCGCTCCAGATTATCAGACGAGCTTTACGAAAGCCCCAAACCTCGGCAATGCAATCGTTGATAATATAAGAAACAGGAAAGACCAGCAATCCGGCTGTTACGGTAATACCCAAAAACTGGATAACTTTAGTCTCAAGAAGATTGGCTGCAATCAAGCATACATTGAACAGAATGCCCAGCAACATAAAAGGTACAGATACTTTTTGTTTCATACTCCTGTTTTTTACGTGGTGTTCTAGAATACACGACCGTTATTCACGGCATCATACATTTTAAATCCGGTTGCAAAGATACAACAAGTTTTGCAAATGAACAAACAACATATATTTTAACTAAAACTCAAGCAAAACGAAAGTCCTTTTTTTATTCGAAGTAATTGCAAACTGTGCATATTTAGTTAACGAGACTTAAATAGAACATCCCAAACAAAGAATATTATTTACAACAACTTTAAAATATAAAAACTAAAAGCATATAAATCAACATATTAATAAATTATAGTACAAATTCAAAAGCATGCAACCGAATTCATCCTCAAACAAGATTTCATTCACGCAAATTCCTTAAGCATATAAAATAATAGACAACATATTTTAATACTTAAGATTCTATATTTTAAATAATTAAAATTAGGGTTATATTTGATAACAACAATCCGGAAGCTCTGGAAAACACATTGATATTAACCAAGAATATACCATATTATATATAGTAACCTTAGAAAAACAATGAATGCCTATGATTTACCCGAAAGCCCCAAAACACTATTAGTGTCATCTTCTATTCAACCTATTTATTTTGAGATCCATTAGCTTAAACAAAAAACATCTATTATGAATGAAAATCGTAAACGAGGAACATCGAACAACAAAATCCTCACAGTAATTGCCATCGCCTCCCTATTTATAGGAAGCAGCAAAATCATGGCAATAGAGACCTATTCGGAAAATTCATTCGGAGTGACAGAACAGATGCAGGCACAAACAGCCCGCGGTATTGTTGTCGACCAGAATGGAGAGCCTATCATCGGAGCAAGTATCTTGGAAAAAGGTACTACCAATTGAGTTACCACCGACTTATACGGTAAATTCTCGCTAAACGTAAAAAGAGGTGCCACCCTGGTCATTTCCTACATCGGCTATAAGACGCAGGAAGCCAAAGCAGATGCCAACATGAAAATCACCCTTGCAGAAGATTCCGAACTACTGGATGAAGTAGTTGTTGTCGGTTACGGTGTACAGAAAAAGAAACTTGTCACCGGCGCCACTGTACAAGTGAAAGGGGAAGACATAGCCAAGCTGAACACTGTGGATGCCCTGGGCGCTTTGCAGAGCCAGTCACCGGGTGTCAACATCACGCAAAACAACGGCTTCCTGGGTTCGGGCTTTAAGGTGAATATCCGCGGTATCGGTACTACCGGCACCTTCTCCCCGCTTTATGTGGTAGATGGAGTTGCCAACGGTAGCATCGACGGGCTGAACCCGAGTGACATTGAATCTTTGGACGTCTTGAAGGATGCCGCTTCCGCCGCCATCTATGGTGCGCGTGCTGCCAACGGCGTTATCCTGATTACCACCAAACGAGGTAAAACCGGTGTTGCCGAAGTCAGTTACGACGGCTATGTCGGCGTGCAGAACCTCTACAAAATCCCTACTATCCTCAATGCCCAAGAGTACATGATGATGCAGGATGAAGGCCGTGTAATGGACGGATTGAGTCCGTACAACTGGGCGACCTATATTCCGGAAAGGGATTTGCAGGCCATACAGAACGGAACATGGAAAGGGACAAACTGGCTGAAGGAAGTGCTGAATGAAGATGCATTGGTACAGAACCACGCAGTCAACATCACCGGAGGAACAGACCGTTCCAGATATGCCATAGGTATTTCATACACCAACCAAGAAGCCACCATGGGAGTTCCCGGCGAATTTCCTGAAATGAACCGCTACAACTTCCGCGTCAACTCGGACCACGTAGTCATGAAAAAAGGCAATCTTGACTTCCTGAAAGTGGGCGAAACCATCAACTACAAATATTCGCAAACGCAAGGTTCATTCGGAACCGGCGGCATTTATTGGAACGGAGTGCACAATATGCTCATCATGAGCCCGTTGATGCACCCTTACAATTCAGATGGAGACTACTACCTCTACGCAGACCAGGAAAAGGACAACTACAAATGGGATATCTCCAACGGAGCCAATAAAAACCCGATAGCTTATCTGGACTACTATATGAACCAGAACCTAAGCAAGTCCCATTACATGCAGAGCAGCTTCTATGCAGAACTGCAACCCATCAAGAACCTGCGTATCAAGAGCCAGTTCGGCTACATCATGGGAGCCTCCAGTTATCGTTCCTATTTGCCGAGATTCGATTATCTGAGTGCGTCACTCAACAACGCAGAAGACAAGGTAACCCAATCCATGTCCATGTATAACCGTTGGTCATGGGACAATACAGCCAACTACATCTTCAATATCGATGACCACAACATCGACATCCTGGTAGGTCAGAGTATGGAAAAATGGGGTATGGGAGAAGAAATGAGCGGTTCAGCCATAGGCTCAAACTTCTATGATTTCAAGCACGCTTATTTGTCCAATGTTCCATTGACCGCCAACAGTGTGTCCTCCTTGACTGGCAAGCCTAACGGGGAAGGTTCCATCGCCTCCTTCTTCGGACGTGTCAACTACAACTATCAAGAGAAATACATGGCTTCTGTCATCATGCGTGCGGACGGTTCCTCCACTTTTGCCCGCGGACACCGCTGGGGATACTTCCCTTCAGTATCCGCCGGATGGGTTATCAGCAACGAGTCCTTCATGTCAGGAATCAAATGGCTGGACTTCTTAAAGCTGCGTGCTTCCTGGGGGCAAAACGGTAACTGTAATGTATCTACTTTCCAATATCTTTCACTGATAACTTCCAACAACGGATATGGCGGTTATACGTTCGGCGACTCCATGGACCTCATCAGTACCGGTTCATACGCCTACCGACTGACCAACCCGGACCTTACCTGGGAAACACAGGAGCAATTGAATTTCGGTATCGATGCACGCTTCTTGAACAACCGCCTGGGCTTTGAATTCGACTGGTATAACAAAAATACCAGAGACTGGCTGGTTACGGCTCCGGTACTCTCTTCCTTCGGTGCCAATGCAGTGTCCGTCAATGGCGGTAATGTAAAAAACACGGGTATTGAAGTAGGACTCCACTGGAACGACAACATCGGAAAGGATTTCCAATATGGAGCCAACCTGACCCTTGCTCACAACAAGAATGAAGTGACCAAGATTGCCAACAAAGACGGAATCATCCACGGTAGCGGCAGCGTTCTGTGGGAAGGAGCCGAAGAGTGCTTCCGTGCTGAAGTAGGCAAACCCATCGGCTACTTCTACGGCTACAAGAGTAACGGCATATTCCAGAACCAGGAACAGATAGACAACTACAAAGGTCCGAAACTGAATGGCGACAAGACACAGCCGGGTGACGTAATCTGGGCAGACACCGACAATAGCGGTACGCTCGATGCCAATGACCGTACTATGATAGGTAACCCGAATCCCGACCTGACAATGGGACTTTCCCTGAATGCCAGCTGGAAGGCCATTGACTTCTCAATCACTACTTACGGCGCATTCGGCCAGCAGATTCTGAAGTGTTATCGTGACTTCTCCTCCTCACCCTTGAATAACTATACAGCAGAGATATTCCAACGCTGGCACGGCGAAGGTACGTCCGACAAGTTCCCGAGACTGTCCAGCGCTTCCAGCTCCAACTGGAACAGAGTATCAGACATTTATATCGAAGATGGAGACTATCTCAAGATAAAGAACATCACTGTGGGATTCGACTTCAAGAAAGCATTCAAAAAGTTACCGGTACAACAGCTGCGCCTGTATCTGACCGCACAGAACCTCTTTACCTTCACCGGCTATTCCGGTATGGACCCGGAAATCGGTTACGGTGGCGACGATTATGGTTGGGCATCAGGCATCGACCTGGGCTACTACCCCAGTGCACGTACCTATATGATAGGCTTAAATGTAAAATTCTAATTAACCGAAGAAATTATGAAAAAGATATTATTCATAGCATCAGCAATACTGATTCTTCTTTCAGGATGCGAAAGCTTCCTCGATTCGGAACTTCTGACCGAAAAGACAACCGCCAACTTCCCGGAGACAGAAAAGGACGCCCAAGAGATGGTGACGGCCATATATGCCCATCTGTTGTTTGAAAGTCCTGAAACCTCTTCCCAGTATTACATTGCTCAGTTGGCAAGTGACGACTGCTTGGGAGGCAACCTCTCCTATTCCAACAACTGTGCCACCAACTTCCTTATGTACAGTGGCAATCTGAATACATTTGCCGGTATTTGGGACCGTTGTTACACCCTCATCAACCGTGCCAACAATGCCATCAACACAATGGACAACGTGAAATCATGGTCCAGCGAGAGCGAACGCAACCGACTTTTCGGTGAATCCTATTTCCTGCGTGCCATGGCATACTATGAGCTGGCACAAGTTTTCGGCGGAGTTCCCTTACGCACCACACTGGAAAGTACCAACCTGCCGCGTGCATCCGTAGACGAAATCTACGCCCAGATTGCAGCAGACTTGAAAAACGCTATCGAAATGATGCCCGCAAAGATTTATCCGAAAGGCTCAGACATGACCGGACACGCTACAAAATATGCCGCCGAAGCCATGATGGCACGTGTATTCCTTTTCTATACCGGACGCTACGAAAAAACCGAGCTTCCCAACGGAACTACCAAAGAGGAGGTCATCTCTTGGATAGATGACTGTGTTAACAACTCCGGTCATAAACTGGTGTCCGACCAACGCAACATTTGGGCCTATACCAACGATGCTACCGAAGACAATACCGAAGGGTTCCGTTACCAATACGTCATCAACCATAACCTGAAATGGGAAGGAAACAGTTCCGACGAAACTTTGTTCGCCAACAAGCATAACCTGAAATCCGACTGGACCTATACTTGGTTCTCCAACACTTGCGCCCAATTCTATTCACCGTCTGCCGACAACTATTCCAACAAAGACAGCTACCCCTTCGGCACCGGTTGGGGAGCTGGCCCAGTATCTCCGGCCATGGTCAACGAATGGAAAGACTGGGCCGCCAAGCAGACCTATACAGACGGTTACAAGGAGGATCCCCGTCTGACCGGTTCCATATGGTCGTACAAAGCACTTGATCCGAATGTTGCCGGCAATGTGCTGATGGACTGCACCATGGACGAGGGTGAACCGGAATATACCGTATCCTATCGTTACTATGAACAAACCGGCTATTTCCAGAAAAAATACATCAATATCAACTCCTACAATGAAGGCAAAATCGAACCTTTCGGCAAGCAGATGTTCCCCGGAATATCTTCGCAGACATCCCAACAGCTACTCCAAATTGCCGACTTGATTCATATCCGTTTTGCCGACGTTCTGCTCATGCAGTCCGAGCTGAAACAAGACGCTACGGGTCTGAACAAGGTACGTGCCCGCTCCCACTTGGCTCCGGTGGCCTACTCCCTGGAAGCCATCAAGCAGGAACGCCGCTGGGAACTTGCATTCGAGTCCATCCGCTGGTGGGATATCCTTCGCTGGTCGGGTCCTTCGCTTGAGGAAGCCGGTGACATACTCAACAAACAGACCGGGTTCAATATAATAAATGCCGCTACGGTGGTACCGATGGTAAAATTCGACTATAAGAAACGCCTACAAGCAACCCAAGGCTACTGGCCCATTCCGCAAGACGAAATCGACATCTCCAATGGAGTCCTTGAGCAGAATCCAGGCTGGGATGCATCTGCCCAGTTCTCGGATTGGAACAATATGTAAGAGTATTAACCTATAAATAAAGACAATATGAAAGTAACAAAAATATTGATAGCAATGCTTGCTTCAGCCTTCATCGTTACTGCATGCGATCCTATCGAAGACGAAGACTTGCGAGACAAATATGTGACTGATGCCGGTACACCCATAACCAAGGAGGCATTACAAGCCGCCATATCCATTACCCAACCCTTCCCCAACCAAGACGGAGTAGTGGAAGGTGACCAGTATATAGCCCTGAAAAACTCCCGCCCGGACATTGGCGGTTCATGGCACATAGAATGGGGGGGCGAAGGAAGTAAACAAAGTAAGACACTGGTCACAGACAATGCTACGGTCATCATGGAATCCAATGCAGACTATTCCATCTACTATATGGGTATTTCCGCCAATCAGATTATCAAGACAGAGCCGGTTGTAGTGACTGTGACCAATGTATTCGACGATTGGTCCACTTACTTCACCGGTGCAACCGACAAGAGTGACAAATCTGCCAAGAAGACCTGGAAATTCCGTGAAGTCAGCTGGGGTTCCGTCTGCAATATGGGGGCTCATGGAGGCTGGAAATATACCAGTGCAGGCTATACTCCCGAATCAAATTTTGCCTGGTGGGCCAATGTCACTGCCGCCGAAGCCGGAGACCAGTCCATGGTATTCGAATTCGACGGAAACAAGATGAAAACCTATGATGCCAGCGGAAACCTAAAGGCAGAAGGTACTTTCTCCTTCACACACGAAAAACCGGAAGACGGAGTACTGGGTGAACTTATAACGAGCATCCCCACCATCGGAGGAAATTATGACGACAACGGACAAAGCGTAGGCAGCAACAAATTCTGGCTGCTGACACTGGATGAGAACTATATCACAATCTATCATCCCGGCAAGTATAGCGGTGGTGTGGATTGGGACGACAGCGGCTGGTATGCTTACTTCAAGACTGAAGCAGGAACCGATTCTGAATAATATGCACTCTCTATGAAAAAGAAACTGCTATTTATAATAGCTACTGTCTTTCTAGTAGCCGCATGTCACAATGACGACTACATGCCCGGACTGCCAGCTCCGGGAAATGAAGACAACGAGACCGAAATGGCTGAACAGGTTGCAGGCCGGGTTGCATTGGGCTACGTCACTTATTATGGCACATCCATACCCGATGCCAAATACCTGACCCACATAAACTACGCTTTTGCAGAATTATATGTTAAAAACGGAATTTATGAAAAGTTTGGCCTGCAAGGCGATAAATCCCGTTTTGATAAGGTAAAGAAAATAAAGAGCCAGTATCCACATGTGAAGATATTACTCTCTTTTACCAATAGCGTTTCCAATTCTGACAATTCCCAGGACGGAGGCTTCTCCGCCCTGGCGAAGAGTCCGGAAATGCGCAAGCAATTCGCACAAGACTGCAAAGCCTTTGTTTCGAGTGAGGGCATAGACGGTATTGACATTGACTGGGAATTTCCCGGTATGACCTTCGGCAGCAATGCCTATGACGAGTTGGTAGATGTGGAGAACTTCACCCTATTGATGAAAGACTTGCGTGCAGAGTTGGGGCAGTCCACCCTATTGACCTATGCAGGTTATTGCATGGACAAGCGTCCCCAAGGCGAAGGCTATAAATATATTGATGTAAAGGCTGTAGACCCGTATGTAGATTTCGTCAATATCATGGCCTATGATCTGGTTGGTGCCCCCCAGCATCAATCAGCATTGAACAAGCCTAGTAATTACTGGGACTGCCAGCGTTCCGTAGACGAATACCTGAATGCAGGTGTATCTGCCGACAAATTAGTGTTGGGAATTCCGTTCTACGGAAGAGCCGATTTCAATGCCGGCGGCAGCATCAATTATCGGGATATTCTCAACCTGAGTAAGGATGACGGCTATGTTATCGAAAATTGGGATGCAGAAGGCAATGTCCCCTATGTCACCAAAAACGGCAGTTTCTACTGTGGTTACGACAATCCCCGCAGTATTGCCGCCAAAGGTGAATGGATATTAAAAAACGGCATGAAAGGCATGATGTTCTGGGATTATGAAGGTGACGACACCATGGGAACCCTACGCAAAGCGCTATGGAATGCCGTCATGAAAAAATAAGTAACTTAACACACATCCTCAGGAGGTTATTCCGGAAATTAGGGTAAGGGTAATTTTGCATACGATCTTCATTCAAGGCAAGAATACTGACGGAATAACCTCCTTTCTTCCTCCAAGACTACAAAACCTTTTTTCATTTAAGTTGTTGAAAGCACATTCATCAAAACCTAACTTAAATGAAAACAATCTTAAAAGCAATGTTTCTGTTGTGCGTAACCGGACTTCCCTTGTCCACTATCCATGCACAAAAAAAAGAGATTATCGATGACGAAGCTCCAAACGGCATTGTCATAGTTACCATCGACAAAGCGGGCGACGAGATTATCCGCATCATGAATGAGTCACAATTGCCTTACATCCATGACCCGAAAGCTCCCCGCTTCTTATTGATGGACAAACAAGGCAAATTCGCCCTGGGTATCGGAGGGTATGTCCGTGCCACCGGCGAGTATGATTTTGGAGGTATCGTGGATGACATCGACTTTGTTCCTGCCAACATTCCAAGCAGTAGTAAAATCAAAAATCAATTTCAGATGGATGCCAGTACGGCTACTATCTTTCTGAAATTGGTCGGACACACCCGGCTATTGGGTGACTTCACAGTCTATACTGCTGGAAATTTCCGTGGTGGAGACAAGACATTCCAACTGCGCAATGCCTATCTTTCATTCCGCAATATAACAATAGGATACAATTATGGCGGTTTCATGGACTTAGGCGCCCTCCCTTCCACCATTGACTTTCAAGGTCCCAACGGTGCCACATTCTACCGCGCCACACAATTGTCATATACTTATAAAGGGCTGAAAGACTTTCGTTTCCAAGCTTCCATCGAGGCGCCTGCCGTTGACGGCACAACAAGCAGCCAATTCGAGATTGCCCAGCAACGCATGCCGGACTTCACGGCTTCGGCACAATACAGCTGGAACAGCAGCAGTCATCTGCGTGTAGGAGGTATCATCCGCAGCATGACATATACCAGCACGGAAAGGGACAAGGCTTCCAGCGTCACCGGATACGGTGTACAAGCCTCAACGACCTTCAACCTCGGTAAAAAATGGCAGGCATTCGGGCAAGTCAACTATGGAAAAGGTATCGGGCAATACCTGAACGATATCAGTAATCTGAACGTCGATATTGTCCCCAATCCCGAAAAGGAAGGCAAAATGCAGGCATTGCCCATGCTGGGCTGGTATGCAGGTCTGCAATATAACATATCTCCGAAGATATTCCTCTCAAGTACTTACAGCATGTCCCGCCTTTATTCTGAAGACGGTTATCCCAACGACCTGCCAAGTACCTACCGCTACGGGCAATATTTCGTAGCCAACGTATTCTGGAACGTAACCCCGAACATGCAGGTAGGCGCTGAATATCTGCGTGGCTGGCGCACCAACTTCGACAATTCCACCAACCATGCCAACCGTATGAACCTGCTTGTACAGTATTCTTTCTAATCCAATATAAAATAAGAAAGAAGCCGCCTCAAATCGATATTTGAGACGGCTTCTTAATATATAAAGGTAGGATTGTGAAATCAGAACTTATAGTCAACACCAAGACCAAACACTTTATTAGTACGGCTATAAACATTCTTGGTGGTTTCACTTATCTTCTTTGTATAATCATCATAGTTTGTCCAAAAATAGGCTATATTCATAGTCAAATGCTTTGTCATTTTGATGGCAGCACCAAACCCCAGTGAATAAGAATCACATGAAAAACTTATATCACTCTGAAAATCATCAGCCAAGCCATAATCTGTACGCTGATAACCACCACTGATGGTCAGCTGTTTAGCTATATCCCATTCTGCACCAATCAAAATTTCATGTGTGCCATGCTTCAACGCTTTCTGCTTATCATTGGCCATCCCTGCCGCTTTATCAAAAAAATGGTGATATTCCAGCGTTGCACGAAGCGTAGGAAGGAATTCATAACCAACAGCTGCAGTCAATAATGCAGGGATATCACTCGGAGTATTCACACCATCCTTATAGTCAGCCAAAGGATTCCCTTCATCTCCCATAGCAGTTCCCATCGCACGTACTTCAGCTTTTTTGGTTTTATTTTCGAGATTAAGACTTGTCATAAACTCGTACTTCAACCCAATATTCCATTTGCCCAACTTCACATCAGCTCCCAAGATAGGGGTCAATCCCCAGCCGGTCTGGTCGCAGTCTAAATCGATACCAACCAATTCCATGCCACCATAAGTAGGAATATTACTGTGTGCGGTTGCAGTCAGAAATCCTTCATACCCACCGGTAAAATAATTCATACGTCCACCGGCAAACACACCTAACCAATCATTAACTTGATACGACAACCCCAATTGCACACCATAAATAAACTGGCTTCCATCCATTGCACTATTGATAGAATACATATTGGGAGTGATTTGACCACCCGAAATAGTATGGACTTGTCCCATCACCATTGAATCGAACATACCCAAACCATCATCAAACGATGCCTTACCACCACCACCTACAACAGCAAAGCTACCGGAAATAGTCCAGTCTCCTTTTTTATATGCACCTTGAAAACTAGGAATGAAAGGAGCAGAAGCTTTTCCTTTATAATAACGTGTATTCCCATCTTCAATAAACAAGGGAAATGTCGCCTTTATGTTACGGGTCTGATAAGCACTTTGTCCATTCAAAGACAAATAGAGACCATCTTCCGGCAGAAAGGCCAAACCGGCCGGATTAGAATAGACACCGTCAATATCAATGGAAGCACCACGCGCTAACATTCTAAGAAAAGATACATGCTGATTTGTATTTGTTAGGATACCACCCGCAAAAGTTGGAATTGAAACGATTAACATCGCAATGCCAATCAACGAAAATTTTCTCATCTAAATCTTTTTTAATTGTTTTCGGGCGCAAAGGTACAATAATATTGCACATAAAAAATAGTTTTGTGCATAAAGTTATCCTAATATAATACTTTCATTGAAATACCAAATAGTTTCTGATGAAACAAATGGAAATAATTATCATTTTATGAATCCTTCCGGCCACTGAACCATATCAACTTTCCACTTGTTATCTCTCTATTATTATGTAACATTTAAAAAACAACAAATCCCATGGCATACACTATTGCATTTTTTGGCAGCAAACCTTATGATGAAGCGTCTTTCAATGAAAAGAACAAGGAATATAGTTTTGAGCTCCGCTACTATAAAGGGCATCTCAACAAGCACAACGTTATTTTAACCCAAGGCGTAGATGCAGTCTGTATCTTCGTGAACGACACGGCCGATGCCGAAGTTATCCGTCTGATGGCGGACAATGGTGTGAAATTATTGGCGTTGCGCTGCGCCGGCTACAACAATGTAGATTTGAAAGCGGCTGCCGACTGTGGCATTAACGTAGTGCGCGTCCCCGCCTATTCCCCTTATGCCGTGGCAGAGTATACCGTTGCCCTAATGTTATCCCTCAACCGTAAAATCCCACGCGCCACCTGGCGGACACGGGACGGAAACTTCTCGCTGCACGGACTTCTGGGCTTCGACATGTACGGAAAGACAGCAGGCATCATCGGTACGGGAAAAATTGCCAAAAAACTGATATGTATCCTGCGCGGATTCGGCATGAATATCCTTGCCTACGACCTCTATCCCGACTATAATTTTGCCCGTGAACATCAAGTGGTATATACCAGCCTGGATGAGCTTTATCACAATTCGGATATCATCTCCCTGCACTGCCCGCTGACTGAGCAGACCAAATATCTCATCAACGACTATTCCATCAGTAAAATGAAGGACGGAGTAATGATTATCAATACCGGACGTGGACAACTCATCCATACCAACGCCCTGATTGAAGGACTGAAAAACAAGAAAATCGGCTCTGCCGGCCTGGATGTGTACGAAGAGGAAAGCGAATATTTCTATGAAGACCAATCGGACAAAATCATTGATGACGATACCCTGGCGCGGCTACTGTCCTTCAATAATGTCATCGTCACTTCGCACCAGGCCTTTTTCACACGCGAGGCACTGGCAAACATTGCTTCGACAACGTTACAGAACATCAAAGATTTTATGAACCATAAGCCACTGGAAAATGAGGTCAAAGCATAGTTCCCACTCATTTACAAATTATTAGACATCGGTTTTAAAACTTTATAACTTTCCAAAGCGTTACTAGTATATAAACCATTTTAGGAAAAGGAATAAATTATGAAAAAAGTTATAGACAAATCAGATAGCAGAGGTCATTCCCTATATGATTGGCTTGACAGCTACCACACCTTCAGTTTTGACGAGTATTACAATCCCCGCCGGATGAATTTCGGCGCCTTGCGTGTACTGAACGACGACCGTGTGGCTCCGGGAAAGGGCTTCGGCACACATCCTCATAAAAATATGGAAATCATCTCCATTCCCTTGAAAGGGAAACTGAAACATGGGGACAGTCATCAGAACAGCCGCGTCATCACTCCGGGAGATATACAAACCATGAGTGCCGGCACCGGCATCTACCACAGCGAAATGAACGGCAGTGACACTGAAGCGGTAGAATTCCTGCAAATCTGGGTGATGCCCGAAAAGCTGAACACACCACCCGCATACCAGGACTTCGACGTACGTCCACTTCTGCGCAAAAATGAAATGGCGCTAATAGTATCCCCTGACGGCGATGCTCCTGCCAGATTGCTACAACAGACCTGGTTCTCTATCGGTGAAATAGAAGCTGGAAAGAAGATTGACTACCACATGCACCAATCGCATTCCGGTGTCTACATCTTCATAATGGAGGGTGAAGTCAAAGTGGACGGCACAGTGCTCTCACGTCGTGACGGAATGGGAGTGTACGAAACCGGCAGTTTTGAGCTGGAAACACTGAAAGACTCTCACATTCTCTTCATAGAAGTACCGATGTAGCGTACTTTTGCATAAAATAACAGCTTAAACCGGAAGTTTGTGTAGCGTTTTTTGTAATATTGCGCTATAATTCAATCCGTAAATGAAACTTGATTACATCTACCATAGCGGCTTCGCGATTGAAGCGGACGGAGTGACGGTCATTATCGATTACTATAAAGATTCCTCGGAAGAGGTTTTCAATAAAGGTATCGTGCACGACTATCTCTTGGAAAAGCCGGGCGTACTCTACGTACTATGCTCGCATTTCCATCCCGACCACTTCAATCGCGAAGTTCTTTCATGGAAAAAACAGCGGCCCGACATCCGCTACATATTCTCCAAAGACATCCTAAAGCACCGCCGCGCCTCAGCGGAAGATGCCACCTATATCAATAAGGGCGACACCTACGAAGACGAACATATCCGTATCCAAGCCTTCGGTTCCACCGATGTGGGTATCTCCTTCCTGATAGACCTGCAGGGCAGGCGACTGTTCCATGCCGGTGACCTAAACAACTGGCACTGGAGCGAGGAATCTACTCCGCAGGAAATACGCAAGGCCGAAGGTGACTTTCTGGCCGAAGTGAGAGCTCTGCAGCAAACTGCACCTGCCATAGATGTAGCCATGTTTCCGGTAGACAGCCGTATCGGAAAAGATTATATGCGTGGAGCAGAACAATTCGTGGAACGAATAAAAATCACTATATTTGTACCGATGCACTTCAGCGAAGATTATCAGGGAGGCAACGCCTTCCGGCAGTTTGCCGAGAGCAAGGGATGCCACTTTCTGAGCATCGCACACCGTGGTGAAAGTTTCGAACTCCCCAACTTGTAGCCCATAATTCGTAAATTAATAATTAAAACACATACTATTATGAAAAATTTGACACAACTTCTTTTTACACTGTTTTGCCTGTGTCTGCCGACCATGCTGCAGGCGCAGGATAGGGACGACAGTAAATATCTGGCCGGTGCCGTTCCCGAGGTGGACGGTAAAGTGGTATTCACCAAAGAATTCAGCATCCCCGGCATGTCTCAGGATGAAATCTACGAACGTCTGCTCGGCTGGATGGATGACCGTCTGAAAGAGAATGAAAATAACAGCCGTGTAGTATTCTCAGACAAAGAGAAAGGACAGATTGTAGGTATCGGGGACGAATGGATTGTATTCAGTTCTACGGCTCTGTCATTAGACCGTACCAAAATCCTTTACCAGCTGACTGTGACCTGCCAACCCGAAAAGAGCGTGCTCGAAGTAGAGAAGATACGGTTTAACTACCGCGAAGGAAAAGAAAAATATACCGCCGAAGAGTGGATTGTAGACAAGTATGCCTTGAACAAGGCGAAGACCAAACTGGTACGCGGACTTGCCAAGTGGCGCAGAAAAACCGTAGACTTCGTTGATGACCTTTGCCTGGGAGCAGCAGAAGCATTGAGCGCCACCACTGCCAAAACTCCGGTAGAAGAAAAGAAGGAAGAAAAGAAAGAGGTGAAGGCTGTCGTCAATTCCGGTCCGACAGTAATCACCCCGAAGAAACAAGTTACCGTGGAACCCGCCCAGGCTACTGAAAAGGCATCCGAAGGCGTCGTGAAAGATGCCCAAGTCATCGAAGTGCCCCAAGTCAAGAAACCTGCCGCACTGGTTCCTGCCCAAAAGAACCAGCAACAAGAATATACGACCATAGCCCCCGAGCAATTGTCAGCCGATGCCATCCAGACCGGAGCAGGCAAATTGGTTATCGTCATCGGCCAAGAGCCTTTCAACATGACCATGATGACAGCAAACTCCGGAGGTTCTTTGGGCAAAGTCAACGGCAAACCAGTTGTATTCAGCATACTATCGCCCGACCAGCCGTATGAACAAATGGAAAAAGCAGAAAGCTATACCATCCGTTTCTATCCTACGGGACAGACAGAGCCTACGGTCATTCTGGAATGTAAGAAGCTGCCCTCACCGGCAACGATGGAAGGTATGCCACGCACGTATGTAGGCGAAATTCTGAAAGCAATGGTCAAATGACCGCACACGCAGACTATAAATTGTAAATAATCAAATCAGAAATAAACAAATGGAAATAAAAAGTAAATTCGACCATTTTAATATCAATGTCACCAACCTGGAACGTAGCATCGCATTCTACGAAAAGGCACTGGGGCTGAAAGAACATCATAGGAAAGAGTCGTCCGACGGCTCTTTCACTCTGGTCTATCTGACCGACGGCAGTACCGGCTTTCTGCTGGAACTGACCTGCTTGAAGGATCACCCACAAGCCTACGAATTAGGAGAGAACGAGAGTCACCTCTGCTTCCGCGTATCCGGCGATTACGACGCCATACGCCAATACCATAAGGAAAACGGATGGGTATGTTTCGAAAACACAGCAATGGGACTGTACTTTATCAATGACCCGGATGACTATTGGATTGAGGTATTGCCGGAGAAATGATATTCTACTTTATTAAAACAACGAAATATATGAGTATAGAAGAAGCGATGATGGGTGGTATTGTCTTCAAAGGCAAAAAGGACAAACCTAAAGAAGAAAACAAGATAAAGACCAAAGCCAAGAAGAAAACCTACATTACCGGGCAACACGGTTCCGCCTCAGCCAAAATGAAAGCAGAAATCCGCCGCAAACGCGCTAACAGACATAAGAAATGATAAATACAGCCTTATTGCCTGCCGACAAGGACCCGATGGGCGCAGCCATAGCCGATTACTTCAAATGGCATAAAGCCGACCGCCTACGCGTGTTCTCTTCACAATTCGATGAGGACGAAATTCCCGTCGAAGAGCTATTCCGCACAGAAAAGCAAATGCCCTTGCTGGAGCGTACTGCTCTGCAAATGGCAACCGGAAGGATTCTGGATGTGGGTGCCGGCAGCGGTTGCCATAGCCTTGCCCTGCAAGAAGCCGGAAAAGAGGTCCATGCCATCGACATTTCCCCGCTTTCCGTGGAAGTGATGAAGCAGCGAGGTGTGCGTAGCGTGTCACAAACCAATCTGTTCAATGAACACTTTGCCGATGAATACGACACTATCCTAATGCTGATGAATGGTTCCGGCATTATCGGAAAGTTGGAGAATCTGCCTGATTTTTTCCGGAAGATGAAGCTGCTGCTCCGGCCTGGAGGCTGCGTTTTAATGGATTCCAGCAACCTGAGCTATCTGTTCGAAGAGGAAGATGGCAGTATTGTTATCGACCTTGCCGGTGATTACTACGGAGAGGTAGACTTCCAGATGCAATACAAGAATGTCAAAGGAGACTCCTTTGACTGGCTCTACATCGACTTCCAAACCCTGAGCCTTTATGCTGCCGAAAACGGCTTTACTGCAGAACTGGTGAAAGAGGGTACACATTATGACTATCTTGCCAAACTATCCCGACAAGCATAAAATGAAGTGCCCCCTAAAGGTTAGACAAAAACTTTTAGGGGGCACTTCGTTTTTTTATATCTTGCCTATGCCTGCTATTCAGAAAGCATCCCGTCAATCTCCTTCACCAGAGAAGCAAATTCTTCAGGGTTATACAAACGTGTCAGCTTCACAATACGCCCTTCCTTATCAATTAGGACATTGCGTGTGATGCCTGCCTTGCGGAGCGCATACTTCGCAAATATATCCGCTCCCGGGTCCAGACCCAAAGGATAGGTCACTCCGGTTGACTTACCAAAAGCAATCACTTTCTCCAACGGCTCGTCACGGTCAATGCCAATCAGCATAAAATCCGGATTCGACTTATGCTTCAGCCAAATATCCTTCTCAATGAAAGGCATCTCCTTACGGCACACTCCACACCAGCTTGCGGTAAACTGCAACATGACCACCTTCCCACGAAGTTCCGAAAGGGTAATGCTTTTCCCATCCGTCAGCTTCACTGTAAAATCAGGAGCCATCTCCCCTACCTTAACGATGTAGCCGGTACTGTCCGCCACTACATCCTGTGCCTTGCCTGCCATGCTGCACATAGCAAACAGACAGAAAATCAGAAATCCTACTTTTTTCATTTTATTCAATCTTTAATAAGTAAGCTGTAACTATTCAGCGAATGATATTTTATAGAATGGGCAAACAATTCCCTATAACAAAAAACTCCGAAACACTTTTAAAAAGCAGTTTCGGAGTTTTATTCTTCGAGGTACCTGGCAGATTCGAACTGCCGTACACGGTTTTGCAGACCGCTGACTAAGCCACTCATCCAAGGTACCGGTTCTTACAAGAACTCTTTATTTCTTGTTTGCGGATGCAAAGGTAGCACTTTTTTTGAAACTACCAACTATCCGCAACAACTTTTCTTCTTTTTTTTCGTCACTCCACTGCACTCCGCACGCTTCTTATCATACAAATTCTTTAGTTCACAGCCACTTGCACAGCTATCACACGGATTACCATTTTCTTTGACCCGATGAAAAAAAGAATAAATACTCATGCCAATCCGCACAGCGCAGAGCAACAACAATAAGGCTACTACCCACTCCTGCCAACTATTCATCATAAAAACAGACCTCCTATCTGATAAATTGCAAAAGACATCAGCCAGGCCAGCGCAGTAGTATAAAGCCCCGCAAACACGGCCCACTTCCAACTGCCCGACTCCCCTTTAATGGCTGCCAACGTGGCGATGCACGGAAAATAAATCAGCACAAACACCATGTAGCCGAAAGCCACCAGGGGCGTTATTGGAATGCGTTCGCTCAAGCTTACGGCATCTGCCTCGGCATCGTCGGCATAAAGCACTCCGAGCGTGCTTACCACCAGTTCCTTGGCACCCACGCCGGAAAGGATGCCAATACCCAGTTTCCAGTCGAATCCTAACGGTTCGATGACCGGTTCCATGGCTTTACCAATCCGACCGATGTAGGAATTTTCCTGCTGTTCCGTCACACTTTCATATTCATCGTGGTTGGGATAATATCCCAATGCCCAGATAACGATGGATGCCACCATAATGATACCTCCCATCTTGCGGAGATACTGCGCTCCCTTCTCCCACGTATGGCGGAAGATGGCCTTGGACGTCGGCATACGATAAGGCGGCAGCTCCATGACGAACGGTGTATCGTCCCCTTTCACCAGGAAGCGGCAGAAAATGCGTGCCATGAGCACTGCCAACAGAATACCGATGGCATAGATTACCAACAGCACAAAGCTCGCATTGTTCGGGAAGAAGGCGCCTACCAGCAATAAATAGATGGGCAGACGGGCGCTGCACGACATCAGCGGGTTGATGAGCATCGTCACCAGACGACTCTTGCGGTTCTCGATGGTGCGCGAAGCCATGATAGCGGGAACATTGCAGCCAAAGCCCATAATCAGCGGAATGAAGGACTTTCCATGCAGCCCCATTTTATGCATAATCTTATCCATAATGAAAGCGGCACGCGCCATATAGCCCGAGTCCTCCATCAAGGAGATGAAGAAATAGAGCAACAGAATATTCGGCAGGAATACAATGACACCTCCCACACCACCGACAATGCCATCCACCAGAAGGTCCTTCAACGGTCCTTCGGACATGTTGTTGCGTATCAGGTCGCCCAATTCGCCTACCAGCCACTCAATCCCCTGCATAGGATAGTCGCCCAGCACAAAGGTGCCTTCGAACATCAGATAAAGGAAAAGGAAGAAAATGGGATAGCCCCATACGCGGTGGGTAACGATTGAGTCTATGATTTGAGTGGTCCGCGACGTATCCTGATGATTGTCCACATAGGTCTCGCGCAGGGCACCGGCTATAAAACCATACTTGGCGTCGGTGATGGCCTGCTCGCTCTCCTCGTTCATCACCTCGGCAATCCGTGCCTCTTCCCGGTCGCAGACGGCAAGAATTTCCTTTCCGTTGGGCAGCTCCTCCACAATCTTTTTCAAGTCTCCGTCGTTCTCCAGCAGCTTGATGGCAAGGAAACGCGTGGAATATTTGTGACGGATGTTCTCATTGACGCTAATGACGCGCTTCACCTCCTCAATGCTACGCTCCAACTCTGGACCGTGATTGATGTGGATATGGCGGAAAAAGCCGCGCGGCTGTTCCACCTCTTCTTTATGGCTGCCGAAATCATGGTCGGGAACATACTCCTGATGCCAGCTGCGAAGGTCATTCAATATCTCGCTGCGTATCCTTCCTTTATGGTCGAGGAAATCGCACCCTTCGTAAATATTGATAATCACATGAAACAGCTGTTCGATGCCCTTCCCGCTACGGCTGACCGTAGGCAACATCGGGACTCCGAACAACTGGCTGAGCTTTACATAATCCAGCGTATTTCCACTGGCTTCCAGCTCATCGTACATGTTCAGTGCAATCACCATGCGCACGTTCATGTCAATCAGCTGGGTGGTGAGATAAAGATTGCGTTCCAGATTGGAAGAGTCCACAACATTGATAATGATATCCGGCGTTTCATTGATGATGTGCCGACGAACATAGATTTCTTCAGGGGAGTAGGCCGAGAGGGAATAGGTTCCGGGAAGGTCGACAATACGGAAGTGATAGCCCTGGAAGTCAAAATACCCCTCCTTGGCATCTACCGTAACGCCACTGTAATTGCCCACATGCTCGTGCGAGCCGGAAGCGATGTTGAAAAGAGAAGTTTTACCACAGTTGGGATTTCCCACCAAAGCCACATTTATAGTGCGGCGTTTGCCGAGGGCCAGTTGCTTCAGCTCATCTTCGCCCAGATGCATGTTTTCGCCCAGCCCCTCGTGGAAATCGGGCTGCACAGCCTGCTCCTTGGCTTCCTGCTCACTGATAATCTCTATCATCTCAGCCTCCTGCCGACGAAGAGAAATCTCATATCCCATTACTTTGTATTTGATAGGGTCACGTAACGGAGCATTCAGCAAGACCTCCACTGTTTTACCTTTAATAAATCCCATTTCCACAATCCGTTTGCGGAAACCACCGTGTCCCAGCACTTTTACGATTACACCTTTTTCACCGGTATTCAATTCGGACAAACGCATAGTCTTTCTGCCTTTCTTTTCTATTTTGGGGGCAAAGATAATACTTATGTCCGCAAGGCACAAATAATTTAGAATGTTTTTAAATAAGCAGACACGGTTCTTTCCTTTAAAGGTGTTCCCCCCCTTAACTCCTATAAATGAAAGAGCCGTGATAAGCGAAAGAGAAAAGATTGAACCATCATTTAATTCCCCCAAAAGATACTGAACAATAATGCCCAAAAGGCAGAACACTATTTCCAGAGATACTAAATCGTAACTTCACCACATCTTTGTTCTTTTCTTACCACAGTTGTGGTAAGAAAAGAACAAAGATGTGGTATGCATAAAACACAGCTGTGGTAAGATTAGCTTTTAGCAAATACGACCTTAGCCGATAAAGATTCTGAAAATAGATACTTGCAGATGTGGCAATAAAAATCGTTTGCACTATCTTTGCACTACTCTATAGTCGAATAAGTTGAATATGCAGAAGGTAGTACAATACATCGAGCGCCACAAACTCTTCTCGCCGGACGACAAGATACTTGTGGCACTGAGTGGCGGGGCGGACTCCGTGGCGTTACTGCGCCTGCTCCTCAGCCTGGGATACACATGCGAAGCCGCCCATTGCAACTTCCATCTGCGCGGAGCGGAATCCGACCGCGACGAGCACTTTGTACGCCAGCTCTGCCTGGAGCACCGGGTGACGCTGCACACCGTCCATTTCAACACAGAGCGGGAAGCAAAGGAACGGCATATCTCCATCGAAATGGCTGCAAGGGAATTGCGCTACGCGTGGTTTGAAAAAACAAGGGAAGCATGCAGTGCAACCGTCATTGCCGTCGCCCACCATCAGGATGACAGTGTGGAGACATTGCTGCTCAATCTGATTCGCGGTACCGGCATCAACGGATTGCGGGGCATACGCCCCCGAAACGGACATATAGTCCGTCCCTTGCTCTGCCTGGACAGAAAGGAAATCACCGATTATCTGGAAAGTATCGGGCAAGCCTACGTGACAGACAGCACCAATCTGCAGGACGAATATACCCGCAACAAAATACGCTTGAACCTGCTTCCCATGATGCAGGAGATAAACCCCTCCGTCAAGGAAAGCATCCTCAAAACGGCAGAGCATCTGGACGATGCGGCCTCTATATATAATATAGGTATAGAAGAAGCCAAACTGCGGGTCAAGACATCGGAAGGCATAAGTATCAACGCCCTGAAGCAAGAAGCGGCATCGGAAACGGTCTTATTTGAGATCTTGCATCCGCTTGGATTCAACGCCGCACAAGTAAGGGACATCTGCCGGACATTGGACGGACAGCCCGGCAAAGTCTTTACTACCCCCGGCTGGCGTGTCATCAAAGACCGCGGCTCGTTGTTGATAGAACCCGTACAAGAAGCCGTAAAGCCGCTACTGGAAATAAAAGAGCATCCCTATACACCGGATTTCATTATTCCACGCGACAAAGCCACCGCCTGCTTTGATGCCGACAAACTCAAGCATCCCCTCTCGCTGCGCCTTTGCAAGCAGGGAGACAGTTTCGTGCCCTTCGGCATGAAAGGACGGAAGAAGGTAAGCGACTACCTGACCGACCGCAAGTTCTCCCTTCTGCGCAAAGAACGGCAATGGGTACTTTGCTGCGGAGATGACATCATCTGGCTGGTGGGAGAACGGGCGGACAACCGTTTCAGAATAGACGAAAAAACCCGGAAAGTGCTGGTTGTATCAACCACCGGCCAGTAGCCATCACAGAATGATTCTGTCCTCCTTCTGTTTCTTGAAGCAATCGGAAAGCAATACGGCAAACGGCGTGTCATACGTGCGCGCCTTCTGCGGACAGCCTTTCACACAAGCACAACACTTGATGCATTTCTCTGCAACCGTGTTACACTCGTCTCCTTTTATAATGGCTCCTGCAGGACAATGCTTCACGCAATATCCGCAATGCGTACAACGTTCCGCATCCACTTCCGGAGTGCGGGGCATAGGCACCCCACTCTTACGCAACTTGACGACTCTGCGCAAAAAGCGTAGCAACGGGAAGAAAGGCTGGCGCGGGCGCTGGATACGGGCCACATCCACTCCATACAGTTTCTCCATATCTTCGGCTGCCGCAATTTTAGCACGTATCTTTTCACCAAAAAGCTTTGCATACTCCAAATCGTCCGCATCCGGACGTCCGGCCGCTACCGGGTATTTCTCACTGCTATAAGAGTGCTCGCCTACAAACGTAGCGCCTGCAATTACCTTGAAACCCAACTTCGTGACAAAAGCATCCAATTCCACCAAAGCCTTCTCATAGGCCCGGTTGCCGTAAACCACCACAACCACGGCAGGTGCACCGTCAGCACGAAGCTCCTTCATTCGCTCCAATGCCAAAGGAGCCACATGACCGCCATATACGGGCACCGTGATGACCGCCAAAGCATGGGAAGGCACCTCCCTTTTACCCGCCGCTTCCAAGGTGAGGTCCACTTTGGAGACAGACGAAATTCCCGTTCCGTGAACAATTGCCTCTCCCACTTGTTTAGAGGTACAAGTAGGTGAAAAAGTTATCAACTGCACTTCATCTATATTCATAAACCAATCCTTCATGTTGTTGTTAATACAGCAAAGATAAAGTTTTAAATTTAAAAAAAAGATGATTTGTTTATGAAACCAAAAAAATTTATTACCTTTGCACCGTTGAAACATTCTGCGACTTCTTGCTGTGGCGAGAATTGTTTATCAGATTTCCGGTTCAATAATAAATATCCCATATAAATCATATATCACAAGGTAAACTTGCCCAAGTTGCTTCCTACAACAACTGCAATTGTGCACTTATGCCTTTCAATAAAAGTAAATTTTAAACCATTCACATATATACTGTATGTATAACATCATTCAACTGAACGACAAAAATTTGTCGGAACTACAAACTATTGCCCAAGAACTGGGTATAAAAAAAACAGACTCACTCAAAAAAGAAGAACTTGTTTACAAGATACTTGACGAACAAGCTATCGCAGGCGCTACCAAGAAAGTTGCCGCCGACAAGCTGAAGGAAGAGCGCAAAGGGGAAAAACAAAAACGCTCGCGCGTCACTGTAAAGACCGTAAAAAAGGAAGGTGCCGACAAAGTGTTCTCAGCCAATAAAAACGGAGACCTCACCAAAGCCAAAACTGAGGAAATACCGGCTGCGAAAGAACAACCCAAAACTGTGGAAGCACCCCAAGAACCGACCATAGAAGCTGCAACGCTGGCGCCAGCCAAAGAAGCCGCCCCCCAAAAACGCAAACCGGGACGTCCCCGCAAGGTAAAGGAAGAGGCTGCCGCACCCCAAGCAACAGAAACCCCGAAGGTTGCCGAACCGGAACTGAACTTCGAGGCTAAAGCTCCGAAAACAGAACCTCAAGCGGAAGCTAAAAAAGTGGAAGCTAAAAAAGCCGTGAAGAATATCGTACCGGACGAAAGCCCTATTCTGGCCGAGGCGGCAGATGACTTCATCCCCATTGAAGACCTCCCCACAGAAAAGATAGAGTTGCCTTCCGAACTTATCGGTAAATTCGAAGCGACCAAAACAGAAACTCCCGCAACTCCCACTCCTGCCGTTGCCCCTGCCGAACTACAACCGCAACAGCCACAACGCCCACGCCTCCGTCCCCGTGACAACAACAACCCATATAATAATAACAACAATAATAACCGTACCGGTGGCTATAACCAACAGCGCCCCGCGCAGCAGCGCCCTGCACAACCCTATAACAACGGAGAGAACTATCCCGCCGCTCCGGAACGCAAACCCGTAATAGAACGCGAGAAAGCGTACGAATTCGACGACATCCTCACCGGAACCGGTGTACTGGAAATCATGCAGGATGGCTACGGCTTCCTCCGTTCCTCCGATTACAACTATTTGTCCTCACCGGACGATATTTACGTATCACAATCACAAATCAAATTGTTCGGCCTGAAAACCGGTGATGTGGTAGAAGGCGTAATCCGTCCCCCGAAAGAAGGCGAAAAGTACTTCCCGCTGGTAAAAGTATCCAAAATAAACGGACGTGACCCGGCTTTCGTACGCGACCGCGTACCGTTCGAGCACCTCACCCCCCTCTTCCCGGACGAGAAGTTCAAGCTTTGCAAAGGCGGATACTCCGACTCTATGTCGGCCCGTGTCGTAGACTTGTTTGCTCCCATCGGCAAAGGTCAGCGTGCCTTGATTGTAGCACAGCCCAAAACCGGTAAGACCATCTTGATGAAAGACATTGCCAACGCCATTGCCGCCAATCATCCGGAAGTCTACATGATTATGCTGCTCATCGACGAACGCCCGGAGGAAGTTACCGACATGGCTCGCACCGTCAATGCGGAAGTAATCGCCTCTACCTTCGACGAACCGGCAGAACGCCACGTGAAGATTGCCGGCATCGTCCTTGAAAAAGCAAAACGCATGGTGGAATGCGGACACGATGTTGTCATCTTCCTCGACTCCATCACCCGTCTGGCACGTGCCTACAACACCGTATCCCCGGCTTCCGGCAAAGTGCTTTCCGGTGGTGTGGATGCCAACGCATTGCATAAGCCCAAACGCTTCTTCGGTGCAGCACGTAACATCGAGGGCGGTGGTTCACTGACCATCCTTGCCACTGCCTTGATTGACACCGGCTCGAAGATGGACGAGGTTATCTTCGAAGAATTCAAGGGTACGGGTAATATGGAGTTGCAGCTCGACCGCAACTTGTCCAACAAGCGTATCTTCCCGGCTGTCAACATCGTTGCCTCCAGCACCCGCCGCGACGACCTGCTGCAAGACAAGCAGACACTGGACCGCATGTGGATTCTCCGCAAGTACCTTGCCGACATGAATCCGATAGAAGCCATGGACTTCGTAAAAGACCGTCTGGAGAAGACCAAAGACAACGACGAATTCCTGATGAGCATGAACAGTTAACAATAACTGCATACAGATATTGTACAAAAGCTTCCATTTACGTCCATAAACGTAGGTGGAAGCTTTTGTATATCCGTTTTTTCATACATAGAAAATAAGTAAAAAGCCCTCAAAAAACAGAATAATATAGATAATTATCAGTGCCCTGACCGGCACTTCCATTCTTTTCGCCCATCCACTGCAAGTCTTCAATAATATTCTGCTTCAAAAGAAGGCAGTTAAAGGGATTTTTTGTACTTTTGCGCCTCAATAAGAGTAATTTGTAATTTAGTAATTGTAATTAGATACTATGTTCGATAATTTAAGCGAGAGACTTGAAAGGTCGTTTAAAATTTTGAAAGGTGAGGGTAAAATCACCGAAATTAATGTTGCGGAAACCCTGAAAGACGTACGTAAGGCACTTTTGGATGCCGACGTGAACTATAAGGTAGCCAAAAACTTCACCGATACCGTTAAGGAAAAAGCCTTGGGACAAAACGTGCTGACAGCCGTTAAGCCCAGCCAGCTGATGGTAAAAATCGTGCACGATGAACTGACCCAGCTCATGGGCGGCGAGACTTCTGAAATAAACCTCGACTCCAAGCCTGCCATTATCCTAATGTCCGGTTTGCAAGGCTCCGGTAAGACAACTTTCTCCGGAAAGCTGGCCCGCATGCTGAAGAGCAAGAAGAACAAAAAGCCGTTATTGGTGGCTTGTGACGTATACCGTCCTGCTGCCATCGAGCAGTTACGCGTACTGGCTGAACAGATTGGCGTACCTATGTACTCGGAACCGGACAGCAAGAATCCGGTAGCCATTGCCCAAAATGCCATCCAAGAAGCCAAAGCCAAAGGCTACGACCTTGTAATTGTCGATACAGCCGGTCGTTTGGCAGTGGATGAGGAGATGATGAACGAGATTGCCGCCATCAAGAAGGCCATCAATCCGGACGAAATTCTGTTCGTAGTGGATTCAATGACCGGTCAGGATGCAGTGAACACCGCTAAGGAATTCAACGAACGGCTCGACTTCAATGGTGTAGTATTGACCAAACTGGATGGTGATACCCGCGGTGGTGCCGCCCTTTCTATCCGTTCGGTGGTAAACAAGCCCATCAAGTTTGTAGGTACCGGTGAAAAGCTGGATGCCATAGACCAATTCCATCCCTCACGTATGGCCGACCGTATCCTCGGTATGGGTGACATCGTATCTTTGGTGGAACGTGCACAGGAACAATATGACGAGGAAGAAGCCAAACGCCTGCAAAAGAAGATTGCCAAGAACCAGTTCGACTTCAACGACTTCCTGAGCCAGATTGCACAAATCAAGAAAATGGGTAACTTGAAGGAACTTGCCTCCATGATACCGGGCGTAGGCAAAGCCATCAAGGATATAGACATTGACGACAATGCCTTCAAGAGCATTGAAGCCATTATTTACTCCATGACTCCGGAAGAACGCAGTAATCCGGCCATTCTGAACGGTTCACGCCGCCAGCGCATTGCCAAAGGTAGCGGTACGAATATTCAGGAAGTAAACCGCCTGCTGAAACAGTTTGACCAGACCCGCAAGATGATGAAGATGGTCACTGGCAGCAAGATGGGCAAGATGATGCCGAAATTAAAAAGATAAGATAATAGCCTATGACACTGATTGATGGAAAAGCAATTTCAGAGCAAGTAAAGCAAGAGATTGCAGCAGAAGTAGCCGAGATAGTGGCTCGTGGGGGTAAACGCCCGCATCTGGCCGCCATTCTTGTAGGACACGATGGAGGTAGCGAAACCTACGTTGCCGCCAAAGTAAAAGCATGCGAAGTTTGCGGATTCAAGTCCTCCCTTATCCGTTACGAGGCAGACGTTACCGAAGAGGAACTGCTTGCCAAAGTACGCGAATTGAACGAGGATGCAGATGTGGACGGTTTCATTGTACAGCTTCCCTTGCCCAAACATATCTCTGAGCAAAAGGTGATTGAAACCATCGACTACCGTAAGGATGTGGACGGTTTCCATCCCATCAATGTGGGACGGATGTCCATTGGTCTTCCCTGCTATGTATCCGCTACCCCCAACGGTATCCTTGAACTGCTGAAGCGCTATCAGATAGAAACTTCAGGCAAGAAATGCGTGGTATTGGGACGCAGTAACATTGTCGGCAAACCCATGGCTGCCCTGATGATGCAGAAAGCTTATCCCGGCGACGCCACAGTAACCGTATGCCACAGCCGCAGCAAAGACCTGGTAAAGGAATGCCAGGAAGCGGACATCATCATTGCTGCGTTGGGACAACCGAACTTTGTTAAGGCGGAAATGGTCAAGGAAGGTGCTGTCGTTATTGATGTAGGTACTACCCGTGTGCCCGATGCCTCCAAGAAATCCGGGTTCAAGTTGACCGGTGATGTGAAATTCGATGAAGTAGCTCCTAAATGTTCATTCATTACCCCCGTACCGGGAGGCGTAGGTCCGATGACCATCGTTTCCCTTATGAAGAATACATTGCTTGCCGGCAAGAAAGCAATCTACCAATAACAACGTAATGAAAACGCTCGTCGTCTTCATGACTGTCTTACTGTATAGCGTAACCCTTTCCTCCCAGGAAAGGATTACGCTATTATTTGTCGGTGACCTGATGCAGCACCAGGCACAAATAGACGCAGCACATGTATCTGAAGGAAAATATGACTACTCCTCCTGCTTCTCCCTCATAAAAGAGCAAATATCCCAGGCAGACCTCGCCATAGGAAATCTGGAAGTCACATTGGGGGGCAAGCCCTATCGGGGCTATCCTATGTTCAGCGCCCCCGATGAATATCTTCAAGCCATAAAGGACGCCGGATTCGATATTTTACTGACAGCCAACAACCACTGTCTGGACCGTGGGAAAAAGGGGATGGAGCGTACCATACAATTGCTCGACTCCTCCGGTATTCGTTACGCAGGCACCTACAAGAATCTGTCGGAGCGCAGGCAACGCTATCCCCTGTTCATCAACAGAAACGGCTTTCGCATTGCTCTGCTCAACTATACTTACGGCACCAATGGTATCAAGGCTACCTCTCCCAATATCGTAAACTATATTGATAAGAATACCATCCTGCAAGATATCCAAAGTGCCAAGGCACGCCAACCGGATGCCATTATTGCCTGCATGCATTGGGGAAAGGAATATCAGTCCCTTCCCAATCGTGAGCAACGCGAGCTGGCCAACTGGTTGCTCCAACAAGGTGTAACACATATTATCGGTTCACACCCTCACGTCATTCAACCGATGGAACTACGTACCAACGGTACCGAACAGCACATCATAGTCTATTCCTTGGGAAACTTCATTTCCAATATGAGCAAGGCCAACACTGACGGCGGCCTTATCTTCACTTTGCAGTTGGAGAAACATCCTCTCCCCCAACCCATCCGTCCCTCTTACAGCGGTCAGAATCAGACGCCCCTACCAGACTCCAATCCTCTGCCTTTTCCATACTGTCGTGTTTCCTATTGTGGATATAATCTGGTCTGGACCGGCCGGCCGGGACTTACTAAAGAAAAAAATTACATTCTTTATCCTGCCAGTTTTCCTACAGAACATTTAACTCCGGAAGCTCGTAAACACCTGGAAATCTTCGTCAAAAGCTCTCGAAAGCTGCTCCAGCAGCACAATATAGATATCTACGAGAAGAAAAAATAATGCAGAAATCTCAAAAAATTTCGTCTCATTCTTTGCAATATTAAAGATTATCCCTATCTTTGCACCGCATTTAAGAAATGCACTAACATGGTGGCTGTAGTTCAGTTGGTTAGAGCGTCAGATTGTGGTTCTGAATGTCGTGGGTTCGAGTCCCATCTGCCACCCGCAAAGAAGAGGAAATTCGAAAGAATATTCCTCTTTTTTGTTATTGTCCAAACAATTCCCCTCAAAGGGAGGCAACGTGGAATCAATGTAAAAAATTGTAGGGATACTCCTCACAGAGTATCCCTACATCATAGGAAGGAATCAATTACCTAAACCAGTTCTTGTACAAAAGAGTTTACTTTCTCAAAATGTTCAAAATAGCTGGAAACTTATTCCGATATTTTGCATTCTGTATCAATCACACTTAATAGCACTTCCTTCCTTACTTTATCAAGCCAGTGATAAGATAACCCTTTATCACCTTATAGAAATAAGAATACAAAAGAAATATTTCATCTTTCAAAAAACATTCTATACCAACACTCTACTATTTTCGATTTCCGTCATGCAAATATAACCCTTTTTGTTTATACGAAAAGCAAAATCAGTTATCTTTGCAAAGATGAAACTCAATTAAACATGAAAATTCTTTGGATAGACCTCAATAGCTCGTATGCACACTCTTCGTTGGCACTCCCTGCACTGCACGCACAAATAGCAAAGAACAATTCCGTAAAATGGGAAATCGTATCTGCCACCATCAATGAAAACGTAGGAATGATTGTCGACGAAATATACCGGCACCAACCCGACATCATTGCCGCAACGACATGGTTGTTCAACCACGAACAACTGTTGCACATCACGGCGAGATTAAAAGCATTGCTTCCCAATAGCTGCTTCATTTTGGGCGGACCTGAATTCTTAGGAAACAATGAAGACTTTCTGCATAAAAACCCTTTCATCGACTGTGTATTCAGGGGAGAGGGAGAAGAAGCATTCCCCCAATGGCTGTCTTGCTGGAACCAGCCGGAAAAATGGGACAGCATTCCGGGGCTTTGCTATATGAATCCTCAAAAGCAATATATAGACAACGGCATAGCCCGTGTACTCAACTTTTCCCGACTCGTACCGCCGGAAAACAGCAGTTTCTTCAACTGGAGCAAACCATTCGTACAACTGGAGACTACCCGAGGCTGTTTCAACACATGCGCATTCTGCGTCAGCGGTGAAGAAAAACCGGTGCGCACACTGTCCATTGAAAGTATCCGTGAACGCCTTCAAATTATCCACAGCCATGGAATAAAAAACGTACGCGTCCTCGACCGGACCTTTAATTATAATCCGCGCCGTGCTAAAGAATTACTGCAACTTTTCCTGGAATTCAACCCGGACATATGCTTTCACTTAGAAATACACCCTGCACTATTATCCGAAGAGCTGAAAAATGAATTGAAAAAGCTACCTAAAGGATTGCTCCATCTCGAGGCCGGTATTCAAAGCCTGCGCGAACCGGTCCTCCAAAAAAGCCGTCGGATGGGAAGCCTGGAGGACTCACTGCAAGGTCTTCGTTTCCTATGTTCCCTACCCAATATGGAAACACACGCCGACCTCATTGCCGGCTTGCCTCTATACCGCCTATCCGAAATATTTGAAGATGTGCGTACACTTGCCGGATACAATGCCGGCGAGATACAGCTTGAATCCCTGAAGTTACTTCCCGGCACAGAAATGAGAAGAAGAGCGGAAGAACTGGGCATCCGATATTCTCCTCTCCCCCCTTATGAAGTGCTTCAAACAAATGAAATCAGTGTCAACGAGCTTCAAACAGCCCGGCAACTGTCACGTCTTCTGGATGGATTCTATAACACAACTGCTTGGCAAGCCATCACCCGCAAGCTGATTCTGGATGACAACGACTTCCTACGTCGCTTTCTGGAATTTTTAATCGATAAAAATCTTATAGACCAGCCCATGAGCCTGGAAAAGCGAGGTCTCGTACTCTATGAATTCTGCAGTATGCATTATCCGGCCTATAAAATCATGGTCACCATTGCCTGGATAGAGGCTGGCATGTCATTAAAGAAAAAACCAGCAGAGAAAGTCAAGACCAAGCGCCAGATGCCACCGGAATATTGGGAAGTCATCTATGGAAACTACAAAGAAAGCCTCCGCTTATGTTTTCTACCCATTGACGACAATACCCAAAATGGTTATTGGTTCGGCTTCGAATCGGAAATACAAAAAGCAGAACCAGTATTCAAAGCCAAAGGAATAATGGAGAGGTGTCAAAATACACAATCACCGCAGATTAACACAGATAAAAGTTCCTGATTATCAGAAATTCTATAGCAATCTGTGTAACCTGCGGTGAGTTATGCCCTCATTTCTTCTCCTATCCGCAGTGGAAATACTTCTCGACCAGTTTCAGCATCTCCTCCGGACTGTCCTGTATCTCTGCACGCAAGGTTCTATCCTCGTAAGAACGCAGTTTAGAGATACCCCCATCAACCATTGCAGGACTGAACACATGGTATTGTTCAAAGACAGCACGCTGTCTTTCCAAGCAATCGGCAGAAGCGGCACAACTATCAGGAAGCTGTTCCAGTTGTTTCAACTTATCTTCATTTTCTTTCTTGTGGATATTTACATTGACATATGTTTTTTCTGCAATTCCTAAAGCATCGTCTATCTCAAATCCATAACGGCAAGCTACAGCAAGTCCGGCAATCAATTGATACAAATCGGCCGAACCGTCAGGCGAACGCATTTCCACCGTCTGTTTCTGTGTAGTATCATAATGACTTGGGGTCTCCAACGGATTTGCCAACATGCACATATCCGTTTTTGCCGACCAGCCCAACGGAACGCGTACCAATACCGAACGGTTGCGGTCGCCCCAGCAAATGTTGGTCGGTGCTTCCTGATGAGGAACCAGACGAAAATAGGAAGTAGGATTTGTATTACCGAAAGCCGTAATGGAAGAAGCCAGCTTCATCATGCCCGCAATGGCCTTACGGGCTGTTTCAGAGAGTGCCCCATCTTTCAGCATCTGGTTCTGCCCGTCCTTCATGATACGCATATGTATATGCAATCCGGAACCGGCTTTTCCTGCCGTGATTTTCGGTGCAAAAGTAATGTTATATCCATACTGGCTAGCCAGATTACGAATAACCCATTTTGCTATCACCAGTTGGTCAGCAGCCTCCTCGGCACGCACCGGCAGGAATTCTATTTCATTCTGCTCATAAATCTTATCGTCCAGCGTAAAATTACCGACTTCAGAATGCCCATACTTTATCTGTCCGCCTGCCTGCGCAATATATGACATACATTCCGTACGGAAATCATTGAACTTGGCATAAGGGGCCGATTCGTGATAACCACGCTGGTCGGTAGCCGGGAACAATCCGTCATTTTCAGAAATGACATAATATTCCAATTCTCCCATAGCCTGAAATTCCATCCCCGTAACCGTAGTGAATGCCTGACATGCCTTACGCAGGGTATATTCCGGAGAACTTTCCAGCGGTTCACCATCCTTATTGAAATAAGAACAGAGCATTGACAGTGTGGGCAATTCAGAAAAAGGGTCTATAAAAGCAGTCCGAAAACGCGGCACTACATACAAATCACTGCTACCGGCCTCTATAAACGGAAACAAGCTGGAACCGTCTACGCGTTCACCACATGTAAGTATGGCATCAAGGTATGCCTCATTATTGATGACAAAGTTCAGTGTCTTCAGTCTCCCGTCTGCCGCAGGATACATGAAGTTCACCATACGAATGTCGTTCTCCTTTATATAGGAAACAATGTCTGCTTTCGTAAATTCGGAAGCCGGTTTTTGAAGGGCAGCCACCAATAGATTGGGGCTCATGGATAATTCCTGGTTCATAATACGCTGATTGTTTTTAGTTTTCTATATGGTTAACAAAACACATGCAATTTTCTGTCACAATAAAAAACTGCTGTTTCGCAAAGATACTAAAAGTTGTATCAGAAAAAAAACAAACAACCTAAATCTTATCAGAGAGCCTCAACCTTTTCCGTCGTATCCCCACTTCACGTAAATAGCCCCCCAAGCAAATCCTGCTCCGAATGCTGTAAAAATCAGTTTATCCCCCTTTTTCAGCTTATCCTCGAAATCCCATACACACAATGGAAGCGTGCCGGCACTTGTATTTCCATACCGTTCTATATTGACCATTACCTTTTCGGGAGATACTCCCAAGCGTTGCGAAACAGCAGTAATTATACGCATGTTTGCCTGATGGGGAATCACCCAGTCAATGTCCTCCTTCGTCAAGTGATTCCTCTCCATGACCGCCTCACAAGCATCCGCCATATTGGCCACAGCATATTTAAAGACTGTACGTCCTTCCTGATAAATATAATGCATCCGATTGTCCAGTGTATAGTAAGATGGAGCACATACGGAGCCTCCCGCTTTGATATGTAAAAAAGGCAGACCTTTCCCGTCTGTTCTCAATACGGCATCCATTACTCCCATATCCTCCCGGGTGGGTTCCAGCATGAAAGCAGCAGCACCGTCACCAAAAATAGGACAGGTAGCGCGGTCTGTATAATCAATCACCGATGACATCTTATCAGCTCCTACTATGACAACCTTCTTATATTTTCCGGAACGTATGAAATTCGCCCCCGCCTCCATTGCATACAGAAATCCACTGCAAACAGCCTGCATGTCAAAAGCAAAAGCATTGTTCAGGCCCAATTTGTCACATAAGATGGACGCGGTAGAAGGAAAGTGATAATCGGGAGTGGTAGTAGCTACGATAACCAAGTCAATGTCATTCGGGCTGGTCTTTGTGCGCTGCATCAGTTGTTTCACAGCCTTACGAGCCATATATGAAGTTCCAAGCCCCTCCTCATGCAAAATGCGTCTTTCCTTTATACCAATGCGCCCCATAATCCATTCATCATTGGTATCCACCATTTTAGATATTTCATCATTAGTCAAGACATAGTCCGGAACATATCCTCCAACTCCCGTAATCACTGCATTCAAATTCTCCATTAATCCTATCCAGTTTAGTGTAAAATCAGGAATAACCCTATTATAAATATGCTATCAGAATATCACACTTTTTTCAGAATAGTCGTGTGACAATCTTTAATTAATGGGCGCAAATATACGAAAAGAGAATAAAAATCAATGAATCTGACAACAAAAGACATTAACTGTCTACAAATAATAACACTTTAAAACACAACGGGATTCACTACTATCCGAGCCCTGCAGGAATACTTCCGCATAACCTTTCTGCAAATAAAGAACAAAAAATCCGCTACCTGCAACGATGACGCACGATTGGCCGCACAACCGGGCACATTTCCTTTTCCAGCGAATGGAGCATCGCAGGCGGTTGGATGGAAGTTTTGATTACTCACATACTCATAACCGCCATACGTCCAATGCGTGTCTACATTCCCATTATCCGGGTCTGGCATATCCCACAAAGAAACACCAAACCGTGTATACCGGCGGGGAATGGGGAAGAGGAGATAACCTTTCTTCAGTATCTCCGTTGTCATGGGGCTCATTTCTTTTTCCATCTTTGTCTATTCTTAATTCGATAACATGACAAAGGTAAGGGACCAGCCAAGGGGATACAAATAAACAGTTAGAATCGGCTAAAAATTAATGAAATAAATAAGATGGCGGAAGAGGGACTCACCTCATCCTCCACCACCCTATATAATAATATACTAAAATAATCAGAATGTATTAGAAATACATTCTCTATTTTGCATATTTTTATTAATAAAACATGTTGCAAAGTTAGAATGGGAGAGACGTTGGCGGCTGCCATGCCATGAAGGATAGCACCCTCAAAGTTACTTTTCAATTCACTAATGATTTCACCTTTATAGGTAATACAATCCTTTTTAAGACCAAGAACTTTGCCAAACAAGCAATTGTCTTCTTCACCGTATTCCACGCTACCGAAATGTCCTTTGTACTTTAACTGTCCTATACTATTTTGTTATCTTTTGTTCTTTACTTTATTAATATTTCTCAATCAGTCTATTCTCACGAATATAAGTTAGTAATTGTTCATCACATCTCCTTTCATTATATTCGACGGATGCGGCTTATGCATTATATACGAATTTTTCCATCCGAACTAACCAATTTACTTCCTACCCCCAACTCCTCCCCTTCCTCCTTGAAGTAGCCCAGCACCTTGGCTGGCGTGAGACGGCAGCGTTCCACGCTTTTCAAGCGGCTCTGAAAGATGTAGCGGGAGCGCAGCATGAGGTATATAGTTCAAGCTACGGTGCAAGCGGTGCTGAAGGCAGGCTCTGACATCTTCAGCGGAGAGTTTCATTCCTTTGTTTGGGGTTGCTTTCATTGTAATGGTTATTTTAGAATTGACTGTTGATGTGACGGATTTGCAAAACGCATCATCCATCTGTGCCGGATGCATAATGCACACCGGGCAAACGGATGATGCGTTGGGAGCAAATGCACGTTGCGTTTTCGCTGATAAAGCCTTAATGAGCATTAAGGGTTGTTATATAATATAATATTAACCGCTGCCGGTTTGGAGGTTAGCGGAAAACATGTACATTTGTAATGTGTTTTTCATAGTATTAGATTTAAGGTTAACAAAAGATTGGCTGTCTGGGATAGATGGCCTTTTTTATGTTGTTTTCTGACCTGCTTCGTAGGATTAAGTTTTTAATAGATAAATACTTTAAGGCAGGCACAAGGGGATAAAAAAAGTCCCACAAATCATTGGATTTGTGGGACTTGTGTGTTTACTGTCCGTTTTTTCCGGTTAATTCAGCGGAGAGACAGGCTCTCGAACCTATACATTCAAGAAATATCATAAAATTGCA
>ERZ791825.60-NODE-60-length-127886-cov-18.399496_pt1 | contig 127886 bp, 144 predicted proteins | sample MGYA00510298_ERZ791825 | MGnify/ENA primary metagenome ERZ791825 (study PRJEB30046, sample SAMN00792010) | human gut metagenome | study: EMG produced TPA metagenomics assembly of the A metagenome-wide association study of gut microbiota in type 2... | reverse complement strand
AGGAAAAAATCTTGGCTGGAAGAGAATATCCATTAGAGAGAACCAGAAATATCGGAATCATGGCTCATATTGATGCTGGTAAAACAACAACAACAGAGCGTATCCTTTATTACACTGGTGTAAACTATAAAATCGGTGATACTCATGATGGTACTGCTACTATGGACTGGATGGAGCAGGAACAGGAAAGAGGTATCACAATCACTTCTGCAGCTACAACATGTCATTGGACACTGCAGGATCATTGCAAGCCTAAAAAAGGTGCTTTAGAGCATCGTATCAATATCATTGATACTCCAGGGCACGTTGACTTCACAGTTGAAGTAGAACGTTCTCTGCGTGTACTTGATGGTGCAGTAGCAGTCTTCTGTGCAAAAGGTGGAGTAGAGCCTCAGTCTGAAAACGTATGGAGACAGGCTGATACTTATAACGTACCTAGAATGGCATTCATCAATAAGATGGATATCTTAGGTGCTAACTTCTACGGAGCAGTTGATCAGATGAAAGATCGTCTGGGAGCTAACGTAGCAGTACTTCAGTTACCTATCGGTAAAGAAGACGACTTCAAAGGAATCATCGACTTATTCGAGATGGAAGCCTACATCTACAATGATGAAAAAGGTGAAGACATCTCTATCGTTGAAATCCCAGAAGATATGAAAGAAGAAGCAGAACTTTATCACACAGAATTAATCGAAAAGATCTGTGAATTAGACGACGATCTGATGATGCAGTACCTTGAAGGGGAAGAACCAAGTGTTGATGATTTAAAAACTGCATTAAGAAAAGGAACATGCGAATGTAAAGCAGTTCCAGTATGCTGTGGTACAGCATATAGAAATAAAGGTGTTCAGAAATTACTGGATGCTATTATCGAATTTATGCCAGCTCCAACAGACATCCCAGCTATCAAAGGTGTCGATGAAGATGGTAACGAAGTTGAAAGACATTCATCTGATGATGAACCATTCTCAGCTTTAGCATTTAAGATTATGACAGACCCATTCGTAGGTAAACTTGCATTCTTCCGTGTTTACTCTGGAACATGCAAATCAGGATCTTACGTATTAAATGCAACAAAGAACAAAAAAGAGCGTGTTGGACGTATCTTACAGATGCATGCTAACAAGCGTGAAGAATTAGATATCGTATATTCAGGAGATATCGCAGCTGCAGTAGGTTTCAAATCTACAACAACTGGTGATACAATCTGTGATGAACAGCATCCTGTAATTCTGGAATCCATGGAATTCCCAGAACCAGTTATCGACGTAGCGATCGAACCTAAAACTAAAGGTGATCAGGGTAAAATGGCTGAAGCACTTGCTAAGCTTGCTGAAGAAGATCCTACATTCAGAGCTCATACAGATCATGAAACAGGACAGACAATCATTTCCGGAATGGGTGAACTTCATCTGGAAATCATCGTTGACCGTCTGCTTCGTGAATTCAAAGTAGAAGCTAACGTTGGTGCTCCTCAGGTAGCATACAAAGAAACATTTACAAAAGCCGTTGACGTTGACAGCAAATATGCTAAACAGTCTGGTGGTCGTGGTCAGTATGGTCACTGTAAAGTTCACTTTGAGCCAATGGATGCCAATGGAGAAGAACTGTTCAAATTCGAATCTACAGTTGTTGGTGGATCTATTCCTAAAGAATATATCCCAGCAGTTGGAGAAGGTATCGAAGAAGCAGCTCAGTCTGGTATCTTAGGAGGATTCCCAGTACTTGGTGTTAAAGCTACAGTATATGATGGATCTTACCATGATGTCGATTCTAGTGAAATGGCCTTCCACATTGCCGGATCTATGGCATTTAAAGAGGCTATGCAGAAAGCTGGAGCTATCTTGCTTGAGCCAATCATGAGAGTCGAAGTTACAATGCCTGAAGAATACATGGGAGACGTTATCGGAGATATCAACTCTCGTCGTGGACGTATCGAAGGTATGGATGATATCGCGAGCGGTAAGATGGTTCGTGCATTCGTTCCATTATCTGAAATGTTCGGATATTCTACAGACTTACGTTCTAGAACTCAGGGACGTGGTAACTACTCTATGTTCTTTGAAAAATACGAACCAGTACCAAAGAACGTACAGGAAAAAGTACTTGCTGACAAGTAAGAAAATTAATATATAAATATTTCGAGGCTATTTTGTCAAAATAGTCTTGAAATATTTGTTTAAATGAAATATAATCAAATTTAGGACGGCCCTTTGCTGGGCAACTATATTGAAGTTTGAAACATTATTGTAATTGCCCATAGGGCGAATAAGGAGGACAATTAAAATGGCAAAAGAAAAGTTTGAGAGAACTAAACCTCATTGCAACATTGGTACTATTGGACACGTTGACCATGGTAAAACAACTTTAACAGCAGCAATCACTAAAGTTTTAGCTGAAAGAGTAGAAGGAAACACAGCTGAGAACTTTGAAGATATCGATAAAGCTCCAGAAGAAAGAGAACGTGGTATCACAATCTCTACAGCTCATGTTGAGTATGAAACAGAAAAACGTCACTACGCTCACGTTGACTGCCCAGGCCATGCCGATTATGTAAAGAACATGATCACTGGTGCAGCTCAGATGGACGGAGCTATCTTAGTAGTAGCTGCTACTGATGGTGTAATGGCTCAGACAAAAGAACATATCCTGTTATCTCGTCAGGTAGGTGTTCCTTACATCGTAGTATTCATGAACAAATGTGATATGGTAGACGATGAAGAATTATTAGAATTAGTAGAAATGGAAATTCGTGAATTATTAAATGAATACGAATTCCCAGGAGACGACATTCCTATCATCCAGGGATCTGCTTTAAAAGCTATCGAAGATCCAGCTGGACCATGGGGAGATAAGATCATGGAATTAATGGATGCTGTTGACAGCTACATTCCAGATCCACAGCGTGATACAGACAAACCTTTCTTAATGCCAGTCGAAGACGTATTCTCTATCACAGGACGTGGTACAGTAGCAACTGGTAGAGTAGAAAGTGGTGTTCTTCACGTATCTGACGAAGTTGAAATCGTTGGTATCAAAGAAGAAACAAGAAAAGTTGTTGTAACTGGTGTAGAAATGTTCCGTAAACTGTTAGACGAAGCTCAGGCTGGAGATAACATTGGTGCATTATTACGTGGTGTTCAGAGAGACGAAATCGAAAGAGGACAGGTTCTTTGCCAGCCAGGTTCAATCACATGCCATACAAAATTTACAGCTCAGGTATACGTTTTAACAAAAGATGAAGGTGGACGTCATACTCCATTCTTCAACAACTATCGTCCACAGTTCTACTTCAGAACAACAGACGTTACAGGTGTTATCGAATTACCAGAAGGAACAGAAATGTGCATGCCTGGTGACAACGTAGAAATGACTATCGAATTAATTCACCCAATCGCTATGGCTCAGGGATTATCTTTCGCTATCCGTGAAGGTGGACGTACAGTAGGATCAGGAAGAGTTGCTACAATCATCGAGTAATTCTTACTTCTACGATTGAATTTAGGATAATATTTATGAGACTCAGAAAGTTTAGGCTTTCTGGGTCTTTTTTGTTGTGAGCAAATATAAAACAAGCTATAATAAAAGAGACACATTGGTCGTAAGGCAAAATTAATAGGAGGATCCGAATGAATCAAACATTAAAGCTGCCAGTTGGAATTGAGAATTTTGAAGATATTCGCAAGCTAGGATTTTATTATATAGATAAGACAAAATTAATTGAACAGCTCTTACAAAATTGGGGAAAAGTAAATCTGTTTACACGACCACGTCGTTTTGGAAAGACACTCAATATGAGTATGTTACGTACTTTTTTTGAAATTGGTATGGATAAATCACTTTTTGAAGGCCTATATATTTCTAAAAATAAAGAATTATGTGATGAATATATGGGTAAGTATCCAGTAATCTTTCTGTCATTGAAGGGAATCGATGGATTAACTTTTGAAGAAGCGATTATTCGGATTACAACGATTATTAAAAATGAAGCACGAAGACACCATTATCTAAAAAATAGTGATAAATTAATAGAAGAAGAGATTAAGCAATTTCAGAGCCTTTTAGATGGAAAAGCTGATGATATAACAGATAGTATCAGACTATTATCAGAACTTTTGTGCAAACATTATGGGAAGAAGACGATTATTCTTATTGATGAATATGATGTTCCGCTAGATAAAGCTTTTCAGAAAGGCTATTATGATGAAATGGTTGAACTCATGAGAGGTCTTTTGGGGCAAGTACTAAAAACAAATGATTTTCTACAATTTGCAGTTTTGACAGGATGTCTTAGAATTTCGAAAGAAAGCATTTTCACCGGACTTAATAATTTTGAAGTTTTATCTACTCTCAATGTTCAGTATGATGAATGTTTTGGATTTACCGATACAGAAGTGAAAAAGATTCTTAGCGATTATAATTTATCAGATCATTACCTTCAGATTAGGGAGTGGTATGATGGTTATCGTTTCGGAAATACAGATATCTATTGCCCATGGGATGTGATTCGTTATTGTAAAAGTCTATGTGCAGATCCCGATGCATTACCAGAAGATTTTTGGTCTAATTCTAGCGGAAATGAAATTGTTCGCAGATTTATAGATAAGGCAGATATTCAGACAAAGAATGAGATTGAGCGTTTGATCAGTGGAGAGTGTATTGAAAAGGAAATTGCAGAGGAGCTTACCTATAATGAGTTGGATAAGAGTATAGAAAATTTGTGGAGTGTGCTTTTTACAACAGGATATCTAACACAACAGGGACGAACTCAAAATGGTAAATATCTTTTGTCGATACCAAATACAGAGATAAGAAATCTATTTACAAAAAAGATCAAAGAATGGTTTAGTGATGTTTCAAAAAATGATGGAAAAACACTAGAAATATTTTGTAATGCGTTTATAGAGAAAAAACCAGAAAAAATTGAACAGCTTTTTGGAGATTATCTATGGAATACGATCAGTATAAGAGATACAGCAATCGCAAAAGAGAAGAAAGAAAATTTTTATCACGGAATTTTACTCGGTCTTCTTGGATATAAGTCAAGCTGGCTGATAAAGTCAAATGCAGAATCAGGAATCGGATACAGTGATATTCTGATAGAGGCTCCGGAGAATCGAACGGGAATCGTCATTGAATTAAAGTATGCCGAAGATGGGAATATGGATGCAGCATGCAAGCAGGCTTTAAAACAGATTGAAGATAAAGACTATATTGCTAAATTGAAGCAAGATGGAATGCGAAATTTCATAAAATATGGGGTTGCTTGTTATAAGAAAGACTGTAAAGTCATGATTTATGAAGAATAAAAACAACTGATGATGGGAGATATAAATATGGGGAAAGAAACATTTGAAGGAAAAAAACTCATTGCACGATAGGAATAATTGGACATCGAGGTCATGGAAAAACGACTTTAACAGATGCAATTAAAAAAACTCTTACAACAAAAGAAGAGAGAAATATAAGCTTGACATCTAGCATTGAATATGGAGCTATCCTAGTAGTATCTGCAATAGATGGAATCATGTCACAAACAGCAGAACAGATCATGATTGCTCATCATATGGGAATGCAACATATCGTAGTATTTATGAATAAATGTGATATGGTAGATGATATGGAAATGCTGGAATTGGTAGAAATGGGGATTCGTGACCAACTATATTAGTGCGGATTTGTTGAATCTGATATTCCGTTTATCTATGGATCTGCTTTAAAAGCCCTTGAAGATCCAGATGGAGAATGGGGAGATAAGATCATGGAATTGATGGATGCGGTGGATAAATACATTCCAGATTCACAGCCTGAAATGGATCAAGGTTCCTCTATACATACAAAGTTTACAGCAGAAGTATACATGTTAGATATCAATGAAGGTGGACGAGACACAGGATACTTTGATGGTGACCGTCTGCAGTTTTATTTCAAAACGACAGATGTAACAGGAGAGATTCAATTGCCAATAGAAATAGATATGGCTATGCCAGGGGAAACACTGGATATAACAATTGAATTAATTCAACCAATTAAGATAACAGAAGAAGAACCTTTTATCATTCGTAATGATGAATGTACGGTTGGATTGGGAAGAATTTCTACAATCATCGAGTAATTCTTACTTCTACGATTGAATATGATAATTTTCAAAGACTCAGAAAGTTTAGGCTTTCTGAGTTTTTTTTCTATGTTATACTGAAACTATCAATTGTAAGAAGGGAGAAACGTATGAAGAAAAGTAAAAATTTAAAAGGGAAAATTGGAGCTGTGATGCTTTCGTTGGTATTAGCATTGACTATGGTAGTTACACCATCTATGTTTACAACGAAAAGTGTATCAGCAGATGAAGAAAACACAGAAAATGTAAAAAGCCAGAAAATATTTGATAATTGGACAATGGCTGCACAGATAGCAGATAAAACAACAAATTATTTTGATGCTGATGGTACTCCTGATCTGCAGACAGCAGTGTTTTATACAGAATTGCAGTATGGAATAAAACCAAATACAAACGAGGAAATAAAAGCAGAAGATTTTTGCAAGAAAGTAAAAGATAATTTTACAGGAATCAAATCCTTCACAGAAGCAGATTTAGCAAAAATAAATCCACTTGGAATGTATACATATGATCAGGAAAATCATAAAATTATCATCCCAGGAGGTGGCGCTGGCAGCGGATTAATCTGTACGTTTATAGGACAAAATGAAGTGAATTTTGGAAACGTCAAGTATGGAAAATGGAAGGATCTTGCAGTGCCAAGTGAGGAACCATATTATATTGCGTTAGATGTTAAAGATAACGGTCAAATAAAAGCATATCGTGAGATTAAATCAGAAGATGTGTCTGTTGATGTTGATATTTATAGATATCAATATAGCGATGATGAAGAAGAACCTGTGAAAGTATCTTATTTAAAAGATTATAATAAAGGTAAAAAAGCATTTCTTCCCAATGATGATCACTATAATTTATCATTGTATATAAATATCAAAGATGGCGAAGAAAATCATATATTTAACGAAGACAATTTTGGGGATCAGTCTTTAAAAGTTAGAATTGAAAGTCAAAACAAAGACATTTTGACAATAAATGAAGACGAAGACGGAGATTTCAGAATTCTAACAGATGGTATAGGAACATCAGATTTAAAATACAAAGTACAAACAGAATCTGTAAGTGATGATGATAATACAATTTTTGAAGGAACAATTCCATGTAATGTGTATGACTTGTCAATCGATGCAGGAACTGATGGGGGATTATGTTTATTGCCAAATGAAAGCAGACAGTTAAGTGCTAAAATCAATGGCATTGATGAAAATGAAGTCACATATAAATGGAAAACAACACAAGGTACACTGGAAAATGCAGATCAGCAAACATGCAAAATTATTGCACCATCAACAACATTGAGTAGTGAAGCAAATAATGTAGTTAGTGTCAAAGCTTATATTAATAATGGTCAGGATGAGCTTGATACAGCAGAAGAATATTTTATAGTACAAGATTGTAATTTATCAGTAATACATGAACTTATGACAGATAGAGGTTATGTAGTACAGACAGGTGATACATTGAAAGCAGGACAAGCTTACAGGATTAGACTGAATGGTGCACTTCCTGGTTTTGGTATTGGAAACACAGACCATACATTCTATATTCTTAAATTTGAACAAGATGGAGACTTTGTAGTTCTTGATGAGAATAAAGAAGATCTTGTAGATAATAATTTTGCTACAATTTCAGTCGGTGTATTTGGTGGAGAGCCAAATAGAATGATTACTCCAAAGAAAGCTGGAAAATTAACGGTCACTGGAACTATTTATCGTGAAAATAAAGAATTTAAAACAGAAACCAAAACATTTACAGTAGAAAGCGATAATACTCCAAGTGAATCAACGAAGCCAGACCCAACACCAAACCCAAGCAATCCTACACCAAGCCAGCCAACAACAGCTGCACCAGCGACAACAACCCCAGCCAAAGTAACAGTCAAGAAAACAACTCTAAAAAGTGCTAAAAATGCCAAAGGCAAAAAACTAGTTGTAAAATGGAAAAAGAACACAGCTGGAAACGGATATCAGATCCAGTATTCCACAAGCAAGAAATTTGCCAAAGGAAACAAAACAAAGACAATCAGCAAGAACAAAACGACAAGCTACACAATTAAGAAGCTGAAAAAGAAAAAGACATACTATGTACGTATCCGTACCTACAAGAAGGTTTCTGGAAAGACATACTACTCTGGATGGAGCAGTGTAAAAAAAGTTAAGATCAAAAAATAAATATCAGATCAAATAAAAATAGTGTCAAGATCAATAAAAATCTTGGCACTATTTTACGTTAGAAAAATCTATCGTATTTTGCAATCAATTAATTTTTAATATAAGGAACCATCACTTCCAGAATCTCAAGCACATGATCTCTCTGTGATGGATTAAGTTCAGCTGCAATTTCCATCAATTGATTATTGTGATGAGCAGGGGTATCAACATCAAATATTCTTTGCCCATCACCAAATAAAAGATAATCAGCAGATACATCCAATGCAGTAGTAAGAGAAGCAAAACTATGAATAGACATGGCTTTGCGTCCAGCTTCGATTTCATAGATATAATGCTGACTGACACCAGCTTTTTCAGCAAGCATTTCCTGTGTCAGATCTTGCCCTTTTCGGGTAAGTTTGATGCGTTTTCCTAATTCTTTTAAATCGATTTTCATAAAATACCTCCATAAAAAATAGTATTACCAGGAGTTATGAAAAACCACTATCCAATAGTGACAGTGACGACTATAAATATTGCTGACAGCAACATTGAATGTTATGATAGATAGGAAAATGAGAAAAAACGAGAAAGAAGGAGTCATGCAGAGAGAAAACGAGCGTATTATCTATCATTTGATGCATTTTAATAAGAAGGATAAGGAGTGGAGTGAGAGACCATATTTACTCTTGGAAGATATGGCAATTGTTTTTGATATTCTTGATCTGGATGATCGATCCATACAAAGAATCGATCATAAAAAGGCAAACAAAGAACAATGGTCGGATCAGTTTTTATGGGAGAGTGCAAAGAAGAATACAAAACAGCTTCTGCCTGCTAAATTTGAGCCTGTATATAAAGATTTCCGAGGACATACCGAAGACAGACCGGTATTTATGGTGTCAAACAAAATACAGAGATATGGAGCAGCTGTTATTTGTTATGAAGATTTTCTGGATGATATTTCAAGAAAATATAATAAGAGTTTGTATCTCCTGCCAACCAGTATTCATGAAATGTTATTACTGTTTGATGACGGAGAAGATCAGGAAGAGGATCTATTGCACATATTAGAGAAGTCTGATCAGCAATTAAGCAAAGAAGAATTTCTGTCAGAAAATATCTATTATTATGATAAATATATGGGAGAGTTGATCAGCTTATTTTAGTGTTGAAGTTTTGATACGAATAACGTATGATAAAGAAAACTGACCAAACAAAGAAAGGGGTAGAGCTCATGATACCAGGGATCGTAATCGGAGTGATCGTGCTTATCATCGTGATATGGCTGATCAGTTCATACAATGGATTTGTAACATTAAGAAACAAGACAGAAGAGGCATTTTCAGCAATCGATGTGTCATTAAAGAAGCGTTACGACTTGATTCCAAACTATGTAGAAACCGTCAAAGGTTATGCGAAACACGAATCAGAGACATTAGAGAAAGTCGTAGCCGCAAGAAATCAGGCGATGACAGCAACGAATATCGATGATAAGATCAAACAGGAAAATGTACTGTCAGGAGCACTGAAATCTTTATTTGCAGTGTCTGAAAGCTATCCAGAATTAAAGGCTAATGAGAACTTTAATAAATTGCAGGATCAGCTTCAGAGATTAGAAGAAGAGATCGCAGCTTCCAGAAGATATTATAATGGAGTTGTAAACCGCTATAATACCAAGACAGAGTTATTCCCAGGCAATATCATCGCAGGAATCTTTGGATTTAAGAGAAAACCATTATTTGAAGTTTCGAATGAATCTGAGCGTGAGAATGTACAAGTAAAATTCTAAGGAACGGACAGGGGGAAAGCACTATGAGAAAGTGGATCACCTGTACCATAATGGCAGTCATGATGGCTGCCATGATTTTTATGGGGACAGGAAACAATGTGTTTGCAAATGATGAAGTCACTTATGACTCTAATATGCAGACAAAGAAATTTGATGTAGATGTCAAAGTCGGAGAAGATGGAAGTTATACAGTAACAGAGAATATCAAAGTCAAGTTTGTCAATCCGAGGCATGGAATTTATCGTTATATCCCATACAAAGGGAAGGTGATAACAAGCGATAAAAATGGAGATCAGAAAAAACTACTTTATTATGCGGATTTTACACTGTTATCAAATGACAGTAAGACAGATGTAGATGAAGATTCTGACGGTAATAGTCAGGTATTGAGGTTTGGTTCTGCGGATTATACCGTAAGTAAAGGAAACTATAGATTTACGTATCAACTGATCCCTAAATATCAGGGAGATACCTACGATTATTTGTACTACAATATTTTCCCGACACTTTGGAGAAATAAGATTCCAGAAGGAAGTACTTTTACAATTCATTTTCCAAAGAAAACAGATCTTAAGGGCGTAAATTTCTATTATGGACGTTATGGGGAATCAAAGTATGCAAAAGATGTGATCACTTTGAAATATGATGAGGAGAAGAACCAGATTAAAGGAACATTAAAGAAGACACTGCCATTTAAAAATGGATTAACATGCTACAGTGATCTGGGTGATGGATATTTTACAGCAAAACATGAGATCGGAGCGGATCGATGGATTTTTAAACTATCAATAGGAGTTCTTGTGATCACAGCAGTGTTATTTGTTTTGTTCGGACGTGATGAAAAGATCATCCCATCGATTCAATATCAGCCGCCAGAAGGAATGGACAGTGCAGTTGTCGGATATGTTCTGGACGGTTCTGTGGATGATAAGGATGTTATTTCTTTGATCCTTTATTGGGCCGATAAGGGCTACCTGAAGATGAAGGAAAAAGGTCAAAAGGACATGGAATTTATCAAACTCAAAGATATTCCAGACTCAGAACCAAGATATCAGAAAACAATGTTTGAAGCTTTATTTAAGAACAGAAAAAAAGTGAAAGCTTCTTCTTTACAGTACAAATTTGCAGATACCGTGCAGGTAGTGAAAGATGATATCAAATATGATCATAAGAAAAATATTTATACAAAATCTTCGAAAGTTGCAAGGATCGTATCCTTTGTACTGTTGCAGCTTCCAATCTGTTTATTTGCATTTATTATGATGATATTTAGTCCAGATGGGATCTTAAATCTGATCCTTCCATTGATGGCGTGGGTATTGTATTTTATAGGAATGTTTCTTGCATGTCACAGTGTAGATAAATGGTATGCGATTTCAAAGGGAGCAAGAACGGGACTTCCGATCGCATCGGCAGTATTGTCTATTCTTGGATTTATTTTCTATGGATTATATTATTATGTGAAGATACAAAGAGGAGAATTATTTGATTTCTTCCATGTGTATCTTGTGATCGTTGCAGTATCATTTATCGGAGTGATCCTGACTGCATTTATGAAGAAGAGAACCCATCAATGTGTGGAATGGATGGGATATCTAGCAGGACTTCGTGATTTTATTGAAACTGCGGAATTAGACCGAATGAAGGTATTGGCGAAAGATCATCCAGACATGTTTTATCATATTCTGCCTTATTCCATGGTATTTGGGTTGTTTGATCTTTATGCAAAGAAACTGGATGCATTAAAATTTCCTGCGCCAGACTGGTATGTCTATGGCGGCAGTGATCCTTATTTCCATTATTATATGATGGGGCACTATATGGATCATGTGGTCTCTGAGAACCTGACAGTTGTAGAACCATCAGAATCTGGAGGAGTTGGAGAATTCTTTTCTGGAGGAGATGGAGGATTCTCAGGAGGCGGCTTCGGAGGCGGAGGAGGCGGCAGTTGGTAGACCGCTTCATATAAACTATCTGGTGACACGCTCTCGCTCGGATTCGCACGTAGCGGACACTAAATCCGACTGTGGATAATTTTCTCTTTATAGAAGTTTATATTTTCTTTAGAATTGTTTAGATTTAGAATATTGAATGGAGTGGGGATTTTGGTATACTTAAGACATAGTTTTTCATATATATTTTAATCCTCTCTTTTCATTAGATTGGGCTGCATAGAAGCAGCCCATTTTTTTTGCCACACTGGGATGATGTCCCTTGTGTAAAAAAATAGCTAAAATGTTACAAAAGTGTTTCGTTTTTTCGATTTTCTGTTATACTAAAGAAAATTGAAAGTCAATTTGATTAGGAGGAACGATATGGATATAAAAGGGCTTACAGATAAAGAAGTAAAGGAATCGAGAGCGAAATTTGGTTCCAATGAGATTCCAGATTCAGAACCTACGACGTTTTGGCAGGAATTTAAGGAAACATTTCAAGATCCGATGATCAAGATCTTGCTTGCGATCGCGGTGTTGATGATCGTGATGTTTTTCTTTGGATATGCGGAGATTTATGAACCGATGGGGACGATCATTGCGGTGTTGATCGTTGCTTTTGTTACGGCAAAGACAGGGGTTGCGAGTGATACAAAGTATCGAGAGTTGAAGGAGAGTACGAAGAAGGATCAGTGTAAGGTACACAGAAATGGTGTGATTGCAGTGATCGATGTTGATGACGTGGTTGTTGGGGATCAGGTTTTGCTGCAGTCTGGGGATAAGATTCCTGCGGATGGTATTTTGCATACAGGAAACCTGAAAGTCAATAATTCTGCTTTAAATGGAGAAGCAGAGGAGTGTGAGAAGAAAGCAGCCGGAGAGGGTGTTTATCTTGCAGAAGAGATTACAGGAGATACATTTGTTGATTCATATTCTCTGTTTCGTGGAGCTGTGATCTTTGATGGTGAAGGTATAATGGATGTTCAGAAGGTTGGACTTCATACGATGATGGGGAAGATGGCTGAGGAGATGCAGGAAGAAGAACCAGATTCTCCATTGAAGGTAAAACTTTCAAAACTTGCTGATCAGATATCGAAGTTTGGATATATCGGTGCGATCGTGATCGCAGTTATGTATTTTGTATATTTCATTATAATGGCAGGTGGATTTCAGGCATATTTTTCTATGGGACCAGCAAAGGTCGTGCAGGATTTGATCGATGCAGTGTCACTTGCGGTTGTGATCATTGTATGTGCAGTACCAGAAGGATTGCCGCTTATGATATCTCTTGTATTAATGCAAAATACAAGTAAAATGTTAGATCATAATGTATTAGTTCGTAAGGCAGAAGGAATTGAGACAGCAGGATCTTTAAATATTTTATTCAGTGATAAGACAGGAACGATCACAAAGGGAGAATTGGAAGTTGTAGATTTCTTTACAGCGGATGGAACTTCAATTTCTGCAAATGAATTAAGACATCATGGGAAGGTGAAAGGGCTGTTAGATCTTGCGATTGGGAAGAATACACAGGCGATGTTTGATGTTTATCATAAGGTCATTGGTGGAAATGCAACGGATCAGGCGTTGTTGAAATTTATTGGTGAAGAGACATTTTGTATGTTGGATGGGAATGACGGATGTAAGGTCAGTGCCCATCAAGGATTTAATTCTTCCAATAAGTTCAGTCAGGCGAGAATTGAGAGCATAGGCAAGACATTTTATAAAGGAGCACCCGAACGATTGCTTGCAAAAGCAACAAAATATTTAGATGGTGATGGACAGATCAAAGAAATCGATCAGAAAGCATTAAATCAAAAGATTGACTCTCTGGCAGCGAAAGCAATGCGTGTTCTTGCTTTTGGATATTCAGAAAAAGAGCTTGTGAAGAATCAGATCAACGACGACCTTGTGATCATTGGACTAGTGGCGATCAGAGACGATGTCAGACCATCAGCCAAAGATGCCATCAGGCAGGTACAGGAAGCTGGAATTCAGGTTGTTATGATCACAGGAGACCGCCTGGAGACGGCAGTAGCAATCGCAAAAGATGCAGGATTGTTAAAAAATGAATCAGATAGAGCTTTATCTTCTGCACAGTTAAATCAGATGAGTGATGAGGAAGTCAAAGCTATTTTACCGCAGATCCGTGTGATCGCAAGAGCATTGCCAACGGATAAGTCAAGAATGGTGCGCCTGTGTCAGGAAATGAATCTTGTTGTAGGTATGACAGGTGATGGAGTGAATGACTCCCCAGCACTGAAACGTGCAGATGTTGGATTTGCAATGGGAAGTGGAACAGAGGCTGCGAAAGAGGCAGGAAAGATTGTTATTTTGGATGATAACTTCTCATCAATCAAGGATGCAATCTGGTATGGAAGAACGATCTATCATAATATCTTGAAGTTCTGTAAATTCCAGTTAGTGATCAATGTGACAGCAGTTGTTGTCAGTGCAGTTGCACCATTTTTGGGAATAGAAGAACCATTAAAAGTCACACATTTATTATTTGTAAACCTTGTGATGGACGGGCTCGGAGCAATGATGCTTGGAAATGAACCAGCACTTTCAAAATATATGAAAGAAGCACCGAGAAGACGTGATGAGGGTATTATCAGCAAAGATATGATGACGCAGATAGGATTTATGGGGATATGGCTGGTTATATTAAGTTTCTTATTCTTAAAATTACCAGTGATCACGAATCTATTTGATAATAAAGCACAGCATTTAACAGCATATTTTGTTTTATTTATCTTTAGTGCATTATTTAACGGATTTAATGTCAGGGATGAACGATTTGGGATTTTCAAAAGATTAAATGAGAACCCGGATTTTCTGAAAGTATTTTTTATTATCATGCTGGTACAGATTATGATCGTAAACGCAGCGGCAATTCCATTTCAAGTATTTACATGGATCGGAAAGATGTTTAGTTGTATTCCATTTGGAGCAAAAGGCTGGATTGTTACAGTATTGTTATCAATGACGATGATTCCTGTGGATTGTCTGAGAAAATTTCTGTTTGGTTGTGGAAAATAGGCGAGGTTTTTATGATGAAAATAGTGGTAGCGATTGATTCACTAAAAGGAAGCTTAACATCAATTCAGGCGGGAGAAGCTATAGAAAAAGGAATAAAAAAAGTCGATTTAGAAGCAGAAGTAGTCATAAAACCTCTTGCAGATGGCGGAGAAGGATGCTTAGATGCCCAGACAGCGATGGGAAAAGCACCAATCGGAGTAGCGAAACTTGCGAAGAAATATGGGAAATTAGTCTTGGGATTCTCAGGGGCAGTGACCAAAGGTGCAACTGCTTGCAATGAAGCAGGGATTGATGCATATTTTCCAATTGTAAGATCTGCGGTATCATTAGAAGATGCTATGAAAAAGAAAAATGCACAGGAGAATTTGATAGATACGGTAGAGCAAGTGTTTCCGTGTGATAAAAGCATTAAAATAAAAATATCGTAAGTAAAAAATAGTGAGATAAGAATAAATAAAAATTCTGGTCTCACTATTTTTGTATGAATATATTGCTTTTTACAAAAAATATATTTCAAAAGTTTGTTAATTATAATAAAATAAAGCAAAAAAATGCAGAAATTATATAAAATTAAAAAGTTTTATACATTAATTGCATAAAACTATTGAAAATAATAAAATAAAAAGCTAAAATATAATAAAACTTATAAAAGGAGGATGGTAAAATGGTAAGCAAGAGAATCAGTCGTGATGATTATTTAAATAAGTTAATTGCATTTAAAGATAAGCAGTTGATTAAAGTTATTACTGGAATCCGAAGATGTGGAAAATCTACAATTATGGAAATTTATCAGGATTATTTGCAAAAAGAAATGAATGTAACAAAGAAGCAGATTATAGCAATAAATCTTGAGGATTATGATTTTTACGATTTGAGAGATCCTAAAAAACTTTATGCATATATCAAAGAACGATTACTGCCAGATCAAATGAACTATATATTTTTGGATGAAATTCAGCAATGTGAAGATTTTCCAAAAGTTGTAGATAGTTTGTATATAAAGAATAATGTTGATTTATATGTGACAGGTTCAAATGCTAATATGTTATCATCTGAAATTGCAACATTATTATCTGGAAGATATGTAGAAATTAAAATGTTGCCATTGTCCTTTAAAGAATATGTAGAAAGTACTGGGAATGAGAATGATCTACAAAGAAAATATACAACATATCTTGAAAATAGTTCCTTTCCATATGCATTGGAGTTAGCTGGACATCCGAAAGAAATCAGAGATTATCTAGATGGAATTTATAATACGATTATAGTGAAAGATATTGCACAAAGACATAAGATCACGGATACGATGATGTTGGAAAGTGTTACGAGATTTATTTTTGATAATATAGGAAACCAATTATCCACGAAAAAGATCGCAGATACAATGACTTCCGATGGAAGAAAAATAGATGTAAGAGCAGTAGAAAAATATTTGGCTGCATTTATGGAAAGTTATGTTATATATCAGGCAAAAAGATATAATATCAAAGGAAAACAATATTTAAAAACATTGGAGAAATATTATGTTGCAGATATTGGATTAAGATATATGTTATTAGGAAGCAGATCAACGGATGTTGGGCATATATTGGAAAATGTTATATATTTGGAATTAATTCGAAGAGGATATGACGTATATGTAGGAAAACTTGATGATTTGGAAGTTGATTTTGTTTGTATGGATCAAAAAAGAACCATATATTATCAGGTAGCTGCTACAGTACGGGATGAAAAAACATTAAAGAGAGAATTATTGCCGCTTCAAAAGATCCATGACCATTATCAAAAGATTTTGTTAACACTGGATGAAGATCCAGAAGCGGATTATGAAGGAATCAGAAGAATCAATGCGCTTGACTGGCTGATTGGAAAAACAGAATAAGAAATCGGCCAGAATCTTAAGGTGCCATGTGATATTGTAAAACGATGCACGACAGATTTCTAAAAACATAAACTTTTACATGAAAATCTTTCAAAACTATTGAAAACTACAAACCAAAAGGTATAAAATCGTACCTAAGACCAAAATAAACGTAATGATTGCTAACAGTTACAAAAGAATGATTTTAAGAAAAAAGTTTGGGGGAATACAAGAGATGTATAATATCGTATCAAAATTACTGATCTACGGTGACATGGACGAAGAATCCATCTTAATGCAGTTAAGTGATATTTTCCGCTGCATGGACGAAGGATCACAGACAAAAGATGTTTTAAGAACAAGAGTATTTAAACAGGTAAAGAGAATCTTAGAAGTTGCAACAGACTATGCATTTGACAAGAATCTGTGGCACAACTATTTAACATACTTACTGATCACAAATGAAAATCCATTCAGTATCACATGCGAGAAAGTCGGAGCCAGCGAAGGAAGTGTTAATCACTTCGCAAAGAGTGATTTCAAAGCATTTAAAGAACTGTTTGACTTTGATTTTGGCAGAATTGAAGCAGAATTAGGTGTAGATTGCTTCAGCAGAATCTCTGATTATCAGGCAATCGGTAAACCAGAATTAATGTACAATAAGAATGTCAGCGAGAAAGTTCAGGCATTAAGCGAGAGATTAGAGACAGCCAAAGATGAGAATGAATTCTTTGACATGGTCACAGACTTCTACAAAGCTTATGGAGTTGGTATGTTCGGTCTTAACAAAGCATTCCGTATCGAAGAATGTGGAGATAACAACATCCGTTTCCGTGCGATCAACAACATGGATAAAGTCGTATTATCTGACCTTGTTGGATATGAGATTCAGAAACAGAAACTTGTTGAGAATACAGAAGCATTTGTAGAAGGAAGAAAAGCAAACAATGTTCTGTTATTTGGTGACAGTGGTACAGGTAAATCCACAAGTATCAAAGCGATTGTAAATGAATACTATGATCAGGGATTGCGTATGATCGAGATCTACAAACATCAGTTTAAAGATCTTTCCAATGTGATCGCACAGATCAAGAACAGAAACTACAGATTCATCATCTACATGGATGATCTTTCTTTCGAAGAATTTGAGATTGAATATAAGTTCTTAAAAGCAGTCATCGAAGGTGGAGTGGAAACAAAACCTGAGAACATCTTGATATATGCAACCTCCAACCGTCGTCATCTGATCAAAGAGACATGGAATGACAGATCTGATGTGGAAAACAGCAACGGAATGCACAGATCCGATACAATGGAAGAAAAATTATCTCTGGTAAACCGTTTTGGTGTGACGATCAACTACTCAAAACCAAGTCAGAAAGAATACTTCGAGATCGTCTTTGAACTTGCCCGCAAAGCAGGAATCAAGATGGGAGAAGATGAACTGAAACTCGAAGCAAATAAATGGGAATTAAGCCACGGAGGAATCTCTGGACGTACTGCTCAGCAGTTTATTAATCATTTAATGGGACTTCAGGCTTAAAAATCATAGGAATTACATAGTTTAAGAACTTTCTGCATGGAAAAGATGCAGAAAGTTCTTTTTTTCTATATGGAACCCTTGCGAAAGAATTTGTCTTTAGGCTATAATAAACATAAGTATGTAGATACATGCACAAGATGATATTTTATAGAAGAAACAGAAAGTGAGAATATACAATATGTGGTTAGCAGACCAATGGAAAGACTATGAAGTCTTAGATACATCAAACGGTGAGAAATTAGAACGCTGGGGAGATTATTTTCTGGTAAGGCCAGACCCACAGGTTCTATGGAACACCCCAAAGAAGTTAAGACAGTGGAAGAAGCCAAATGGACATTATCACAGAAGTCACAAAGGCGGCGGACAGTGGGAATTCTTTGATCTTCCTAAGACATGGGATATTCAGTACAAAGAATTAAAATTCCACTTACAGCCATTCAGCTTCAAACATACAGGATTATTCCCAGAACAGGCAGTGAACTGGGACTGGTTTTCAGACAAAATCAGAAAAGCAAATCGTCCAGTAAAAGTATTAAACTTATTTGCCTACACAGGAGGGGCAACACTTGCAGCGGCAGCAGCAGGAGCATCAGTCACACACGTTGACGCATCCAAAGGTATGGTAAACTGGGCAAAGGAGAATGCACAGCTTTCTGGATTAAGAGAGAAACCAATTCGCTGGTTAGTCGATGACTGTGTGAAGTTTGTAGAAAGAGAGATCCGAAGAGGTAATCATTATGATGGGATCATCATGGACCCTCCATCTTATGGAAGAGGACCAAAGGGTGAGATCTGGAAGATCGAAGAGAAGATTTATCCGTTCATCGAACTATGTACAAAGATTCTGTCCGATGACCCATTATTCTTCCTTGTAAACTCCTATACAACAGGTTTACAGCCAGCAGTTTTAACTTATATGTTAGAGACTCAGGTAGCAGCGAAATTTGGTGGAAAAGTAGTCTCAGATGAGATTGGATTACCAGTTTCATCCAACGGATTGGTCCTTCCATGTGGGGCATCTGGACGCTGGGAAAAGTAAGTTCTTAAGATTTACTGAAATTTCGCAGAATATGTAAAAAATCGTTGAATTTTCTTGGAAAATGTTTATAATAAGAGAGTATGTGTACGTGTGTAGAACTGCACGTATACGGATAAAGTAGAAATAACATAATAATGATAGATAAGAGAAAGCGAAAGGGGAATTTTTGCTATGGCAGCAGGAACAGATATTGGAATTGATTTAGGAACCGCCAGCGTATTAGTTTACGTCAAAGGAAAAGGTGTAGTATTAAAAGAGCCATCTGTAGTGGCATTTGATAGAAATACAAACAAGATCAAAGCGATCGGAGAAGAAGCACGTTTAATGTTAGGAAGAACACCAGGTAATATCGTGGCAGTTCGTCCATTACGTCAGGGAGTTATCTCTGATTATACAGTTACAGAGAAGATGTTAAGTTATTTTATCAGCAGAACAGTTGGTAAGTCTTTATTTGGAAGAAAACCTCGCATCAGTGTTTGTGTACCAAGTGGTGCAACTGAAGTAGAGAAGAAAGCCGTAGAAGATGCAACATATCAGGCAGGAGCAAGAGAAGTTTCCATCATCGAAGAGCCAGTAGCAGCAGCGATCGGTGCAGGAATCGACATTGCAAAACCTTGTGGAAATATGATCGTTGATATCGGTGGTGGTACAGCTGATATTGCAGTTATCTCTTTAGGTGGAGTCGTAGTAAGCAACTCTATCAAAGTAGCTGGAGATGACTTTGACGAAGCAATCGTACGTTTCATGCGTAAGAAACATAACTTATTAATTGGAGAACGTACAGCAGAAGAGATCAAGATCAATGTAGGTACAGTATACAAACGCCCAGAAAATCTTACAATGGACGTTCGCGGACGTAACCTTGTAACAGGACTTCCAAAGACAGTGACTGTGACATCTGAAGAAACAGAAGAAGCTTTAAGAGAACCTGCATACCAGATCGTAGACGCAGTACACAATGTACTGGAGAGAACTCCACCAGAATTAGCAGCTGATATTTCTGATCGTGGAATCGTTTTAACAGGTGGTGGATCTTTAATTCAGGGATTAGAAGAACTGATCGAAGAGAAGACTGGAATCAACACAATGACAGCAGAAGATCCTTTAACAGCTGTAGCAATCGGTACAGGAAAATATATCGAATATTTAGCAGATGATGATAAAAAATCAAAGAACAAATAATCATTAGAGATTCAAAGAGGCCAGGATGGCAATTCATCCTGGCCTTAATTCACGTTATACTGTAGATCAGAAGAAAGGAGAGAAAACAATGGCATATTTGAAAGGATACGTAGATCATATACGTTTTCGGAATGAAGATAACGGATATACTGTATTAAGCCTTGATGTCGATGGAGATGAAGAGACTGTCGTTGGATCATTTCCTTTCTTAAATGATGGAGAATACATATCTTTGGAAGGAGATTATGTCGATCACCCAGTGCATGGACCACAATTTCAGATGAGAACTTATGAGATTGTGGCTCCAGATGATATTGACAGCATGGAACGTTATTTAGGTTCCGGAGCGATCAAAGGAGTCGGACCTGCACTTGCAAAACGTATTACAAAGAAGTTTAAGATGGATACCTTCCGAGTTATTGAAGAGGAGCCAGAACGTCTTGCAGAAGTAAAAGGAATCAGCGAGAAGAAAGCCAGAGCGATCGCCGTGGAATTCAGTGAGAAGCAGGAAATGCGTCAGGCGATGATGTTTCTGTCTGGATATGGAATCAATAATAATCTTGCTGTGAAGATTTATAAAGAATATGGGGATCATTTGTATACGATCATTCAGGAAAATCCATATAAGATGACGGATGATATTGCAGGAGTCGGATTTAAGATCGCAGATGAGATCGCGAAGAAAGTCGGGATTGGAAGCAACTCAGATTACCGTATCATTTCTGGAATTTTTTACACCTTAATGCGGGCACTAAATGAAGGCCATGTATTTTTGCCAAAACGTATTTTGTGCAGAAATGCAGCTCATATCTTAGGGGTAACACCAGAAGATATCGAAGAGCATTTATTAGAAATGATGATCGATCGCAAGATCGTCATTGAAGAGGATGAAGAGACAAGAGTTTATGCAGCACCACAGTATCATATGGAAGTCAATACGGCAAGAATGTTGCTGGATTTAAATATCCATTATGATGTTTCCATTTCTGAGGTGGAGACAATGATCGCAATGATCGAAGAGACAGAGCAGATTACATTTGCTGAAAAACAGAAAGAAGCGATCCATGCAGTGGCACAGGATAGTATCGTTGTCTTAACCGGAGGTCCTGGAACTGGTAAGACGACAACGATCAATGGAATGATCCAGTATTTTGAACATGAAGGATTGGATATCCGTTTGGCAGCACCAACAGGAAGAGCAGCAAAGCGTATGACAGAGGCAACGGGATATGAAGCAATGACGATTCATCGTATGTTAGAAATCAATGGGGAAGCTGACAGGGAACGTGACATGAAAAAGGGAAATGCATCCATGTTTGAACGCAATGCGGGTAATCCATTAGAAACGGATGTGATCATCATTGACGAGATGTCCATGGTAGACCTATATCTGATGAATGCACTCCTGCAAGCTATGGTGCCTGGAACAAGATTGGTCATTGTAGGAGATGCCAATCAGTTGCCATCGATCGGTGCTGGAAATGTCTTAAAAGATATGATTGCATCAGGACAGTTTAAAGTCGTGGAATTAAACCAGATCTTCCGTCAGGAAGAAGGCAGCCATATCGTAAGAAATGCCCATCTGATCCATCAGGGAAGACCAGTTGAATTAGATAATAAGAGCCGAGATTTTTTCTTCTTACAGAGAAATAATATTCAGGATGTACTAGGAGTTTTAGTATATTTAGTACGGGATAAACTACCAGGATATGTCCATGTGAAACCATATGACATCCAGATCTTAACACCAATGCGAAAAGGTGAACTTGGTGTTGAGAGGCTCAATCAGGTCATGCAGCAATATTTGAATCCACCATCTGATGAGAAGAAAGAAAAAGAGATCGCCTTTGGATTATTCCGGGAAGGTGACAAAGTCATGCAGATCAAGAACAATTATCAGATTGAATGGGAAATGCGAAATAACAAAGGATTCACCGTAGATAAGGGAGTTGGAGTATTCAATGGTGATATGGGAATCATCACAGAAATCAATGATTACACAGAGAAGATCACAGTCTTATTTGATGAGACGAGAGAAGTCCAGTATCCGTATGCAAGTCTTGATGAATTAGAACTTGCATATGCAGTCACGATCCACAAATCACAGGGAAGCGAATACCCAGCGGTTGTGATGCCGATCTTAAGCGGACCAAGAGTATTATTCCACAGAAACCTTCTGTATACAGGAGTCACAAGAGCAAAAAACTGTTTAACGATCGTAGGAGACAGAAATATGTTATTTTCCATGATCCAGAATGTCAATGAGCAACGGAGGTATACAACCCTTGCACTGCGCTTAGATCAGATCGCAAATGAATCCGAAGAAAGCGGTCCGATGGATGATCTTGGAATCTAAAAAGTAAAAAATAAAGAGAAAAATGCCAGAAACCGTCATCTTTTAGAGGACGGTTTTTCTTGTTTGAAGTCCTTTTCAAACCTTATAATGAAGGGGAGGAAAGGAAGGGACATATGAAAGAAAAAAGACGTATGATATCAGAAGCAGCCAGGCAGTTAGGCCTTGAAACATATCATTTAAGAACATGGGAAGAAGAATTTTCCTTAACGATCCCTCGAAATGAAAAAGGATATCGTTGTTATGGAGACAAAGAAATACATACATTTGAACAGATCCGTGATATGAGAAATGCTGGATTAGACAGCGAAGAGATCAAACAGAAATTATCCGGAAATATCATTCCATTTCCGGAAGAAAAACAGATGAATACGTCTGATAAAATGATGCAGTTTCAAAAAGTGTTGGTAAAGATCATGGGACAGGCGATTCTGGAACAGAAAGATCATATTGCAGATCAGATCAGTTCTAAGGTTTCAGACAGAGTAGTAAAAGAAATGGATTATCAGTTTCGGCTAAGAGAAGCTGAAGAAGAAAAAAGATTTCAGAAACTGGATGAGATGATCAGAAATCAGCAAAAAGCAAGAGAAGAAATTGCAGCATCCAGAGAAAAACGAAGATTTTTCAGAAGAAAACGAAAAGAAAGATAAGTAAAGATTGTATTTGGATTCAGACAATATTATAATAAATTTATCAGCTCTGATCTGTAACAGATGAGGAGTGAATAGATAGAGTGAGGAATTCGAATATGAAGAAACGACCAAAGATCCTGGTAGTCGGAAGTCTTATGATGAATCAAGGCATAGAAACATCTGTGATCCCAGAAGAAGGACAGACAGTGATGGGTGAAGATATTAAGAAATCACCCGGAGGCAAGGGGGCTAATCAGGCAGTACAGATGGCTCGCCTTGGGGCAGATGTTACGCTGATCGGTAAGATCGGAAGAGATAGGGATGGAGAAGAACTGGTTAAAGTATGTAAGGAAGCAGGAGTGAACACGGAACAGATCATTTATGATGATGTGCTCCCAACAGGATCTTCGATTGTATTATTAGAGACTGTTCCAGGACAGAAAGTAAAGAAAAGATCGATCGTTATACCAGGGGCAACAACACAATTAACGGTTGATGAGATCGCATATCTGGAAGATGAGATGGACAAATATGATCTCGTTGTGCTTCAGAATGCGATACCGATGGAAGTCAATGAAGCAATTGCGGGCTATGCATATAAACATGAAGTTGATGTAGTATTGAATCCTATTCCGGCAAAGAAGCTTTCAAAAGAACTTATGGAGTGCGTTACATACCTGATCGTCAATGAGCAGGCAGCAAAATCAATGACAGGTATTAAGATCCATAGTGATTGGAAGAGGGAATGGACAAGATTTAATCTCGATGAAGCAAGAGTCGTATCTGCGGTGATTCGTGGACGAGGAGTACCAACAGTACTGATCACACTAGCCGAAAAGGGTGTGATCATGAACACACCAGAACGTTTTTACTATAAGAAAGCGATCGAAGATGTAGAAATGGTCGATCCAAGAGCCGCAGGAGATGCATTTATCGGGGCATTCTGTACAAGAATCTGTACGGATGATTCTATTGGAAAAGTGCTGACGATAGCGAATTATACAGCAGCTTTATCTATTGCAACAGAAGGGGCAATAGAATCTCTGCCAACATCGAAACAAGTAAGAGAATATATGGAACAAAAAAGAGATGCATAAAAATGCATCTCTTTTTTGTTGCTTGAACAATATACGTACCTGGAAATTATTCCTGGCTGATAGCTCCTGCTGGACATCCGTCTGCGCAAGCTCCACATTCCATGCATGTATCTGCATCGATTACGTACTGTCCGTCTCCTTCGCTGATAGCTCCTGCTGGGCAAGTTCCTTCGCAAGCTCCACAAGAAATACAAGCGTCTGAAATTACATATGCCATAGTTATATCCTCCTTATATAAATAGTATAATCATTAGTAGCGGGTAAACCCCGCTCGACCATCTCTATTTTAATATACTTAGGAAGGAATATCAAGTAATTTTGTTGTATTTTTAACAATAATAAGTGGAAAATTTATAAAGTTATTTTGACACTTTGAACAGAATGTATTATACTATGAATGTTAGTTTGAACTATTTTAGAAAACATGTATCGAAAAACATATTTTCTGAAAATATTATTAAATTTTATGGAGGAACAAACGAAATGGCAATTTCAAAAGATATGATCATCGCAGATCTGATCGCATTAGATCCAAACTACGCAGCAATCCTTATGGCATCTGGAATGGGATGTGTTGGATGCCCATCATCTCAGGGAGAAAGCATTGAACAGGCAGCTTATGTTCATGGAATGGACTTAGATGAACTGCTTGGAAGATTAAACGAATATGCTCAGACAAAAGAAGCATAATTAATCGAGCAATAAGAAATTAAAAGTGAAAAAGGACTATGTTCCATAGTGTATTAAAAGCACTAGGAGATATAGTCCTTTCTTTTTTTGCAAATAATGATTAAAGTGGTAAAAGTACCAAAAGTCATCATTGGAATCAAAAAATAATTGTCGAACAATTGTAAAAATGCCTAAAAGTATCATTCAAAACCCTTGATTTATAAAGCAGCAAAATAAATCCAATAAGAAGCCATGTATCTATAAAATAGAAAAAGGAATTCCTGAACACAAAATATTCGGGGATTCCTTTTCGTTTGTTTTAATAAGCAGCCATTTCTTCAACGGCCTGTTTTTCAATAATCGTCGTCAGATGTTCATTAAATAAAGCTTTCGTTGCATATGTGTTTGGCAGACGTTTGCAATATTCTGATAAAAGCTGATGAATCTCATCCATGACCGTGCTGTTCGGCGAATCGTCAAGATCCGTCAATGAAAGATAGTAGCACTGGTTTTCAGAATCTTTATATAAAGTACTGGACAGGCTGTACTTGTTCAGTAACTTTGAAGCAAATGCAACGTCATCGAGAGAAGTAAAAGCAAAGATGCCAACTCCGTCATCGGCGAGTACACGTTTCATATCATTTCCTGAATCTGCTGAAAATGCGGATTTTCCAAAGTCTGAAAGCAGATCTGGAAGATTAGATAAAATGTCTTCATCAGCTCCCGCGAGCTGTCCAGCCAATAGACTTTTCGGCAGTTTTTTATAATGTTCACGGAAATCCTCCGGGTTATCCACTCTTGTGATCACAAGGATCAGACATTCTTTGGATACAGGAATTGCCTCAACCATCAAAGGATTATCTTCACTTGTTTCAAATCCAAGCTCTGTGGCTGCCTTATTCATCAATTCCCGGAACAGACCCTTTGCCTTCTCAGAACCAAAAGCCAGTTCACTTAACAGAGTTTCCTTTCCTTCTAAGTCTTCTTTATTTAAAGTACATCGGATCTGATTATCACTGATACGTTCTATTTTCATAATCATCACTCCTTTACTACTTTGATGTTATTATAGTATTACTTTTGCGGTGTGTAAAGCTTTTTCAAGAAATTTACAATTTTATCCATAAATAGCTTGAAATAATTTCCAATTATGTATATAATTACATTATGTCGCGACAAGACTTACATTTGGAAACAGTGCGGAATTTTTATATACCACAAGAAACACTGACGATGTAAGGAAGAAACTTTCATTGTATGAGATTAAGAAAGTAACAAGAAACATCTGCTTAATAAGATTGGAGGGTACGTATGACGAGTCATGATGAATTATCTTATTATCTGTCACAAGGACTGGCGATCCGTGTGGACGGCATTACAATAAGTGATGCGAATCTGGAACATCTAAATCTAATACTCAACGAAGATGATTCTTACATGAAAGAGTATGTCAACGATCAGGAAGGAGAGATCTACGCCATAGAATATCAGAAAATCAAAGAATAATATGCAAAGAGTATAGCAGAGCTGGGAGATTAATTTCCCAGCTCATTATATATCTGCTAGATAGCTTTCAATGCCATCTAAGATACATTGAACAGCTTTTTTCTGATACCCATCATCCTGAAGAGCTTTCAATTCCTCAGGATTAGATAAAAAACCACACTCCACGATCACGATCGGATAAGGATTATCCCGAAACAGATAATACTCAGCATTTGCCTTTGCCTCCCTGTGATTGTTCGGATCAAGCCCCTTGATCAAAGCAGACTGGATATGATCCGCTAACTGCTTTGATTTCTCAGACCCTTGCGGATAGAAAACCTGAGCTCCATGGACATCACTGCTTGGATAACTATTCTGATGAATGCTGATCACTGCCATAGGATCATTCTCAAAAATGAGCTGCTTTCGATTGGATAGATCACTTCGTTTCTCATTTTCTTTCGAATCCGCAAGATTATAGTCCCCATTTCTTGTCATATATACTTTATAATTTTTCTTTTCCAGAAGTTTTTGAAGCTTTAATGCAAGAGAAAGATTGATATCCTTTTCTAAAATATTCGAATTTCCAACCTTTCCAGGATCAGAACCACCATGTCCGGCATCGATACAGATCACATTTTGATTCTTGACAGTCTGTGCAACAAAGATAGGGAATGTAATAGAAGAAACAGATAATAAAACGACGATCAGAAGAACACCCCAGAAGATGAAACGATGTTGTTGATTCATAGGAAGAACATCCTTTTTCTTTCTATTATATGATGTAAGTATCAAAAGTATAAATTGCGAAGTCTCAATGGTGCAATACTTTATTTTTTCCATATTTAATGTTATAATAAATCCAAATGACTACATTTAATCATTGAAGAAAGATTAAAAGTCAGGAGAGTTTAATATGGAAACAAGACTTGTAAAAATTAATAATATGGAAGATTGCAAAAAGGACATGGAAGAAGCAGGAGAGCTGATCAAAGCAGGCGAACTTGTTGCATTTCCAACAGAGACAGTCTATGGCCTTGGAGGGAATGGATTACTTCCTGATGCGGCAAAGAAGATCTATGCAGCGAAGGGAAGACCTTCTGATAATCCATTGATCCTTCACGTATGTGATATGCAGATGGTAGAATCTCTGGTCAAAGAGATTCCAGACAATGCAAGACGTGCGATGGAACATTTCTGGCCGGGACCTATGACGGTGATCTTGCAGAAAGCGGATCAGGTACCAGATTGTGTGACAGGCGGACTTGATACAGTAGCGATCCGTATGCCGAATCATCCAGTTGCATTAGAGCTGATCAGAAGATCAGGAGTGCCGATCGCAGCACCAAGTGCGAATACATCTGGGCGTCCAAGTCCGACAAAAGCAGAACATGTCATGGAAGATCTTCATGGAAAGATTCCGATGATCTTAGATGGGGGAGCTGTTATGGTAGGTGTAGAATCAACGATCATTGATTTTACAGAAATAGTTCCAGTGATCCTAAGACCAGGATGGATCACAAAGGAGTCCATGGAAGAATTTCTTGGGTGTGAAGTATTGATGAATACATCTTTAAAAGCAAGCGATCACGGAATTCCAAGAGCACCTGGAATGAAGTACAAACACTATGCACCAAAGGCGGAGATGGTGCTTGTATTAGGCGATGATCAGGAGAAAGTCGTAAACCATATCAATCAGCTTGCGAAAGAACAAAAGGAACAGGGTAAGAAGATAGGAATCATTGCATCGGATGAGACAAAAGACCTCTATCAGGCAGATGAAGTTATTTCTGTAGGACAGAGAGCACATCTCGAGACAGTAACAGCACATTTATATGATGTATTAAGAGAATTTGACCATAAGGATGTTGATATGATCTATTCCGAAGGATTTGAAGGTGAACCCTTAAGTGAGGCGATCATGAACCGTATGGTAAAAGCAGCAGGACATGAAATCCTCCGTATTTAAAAAGGAGAATATTTTGAAGAAGATAATAATGGTGAGTACGAATAATACGTGCAGAAGCTTTATTGCAGAGTCGATCCTTCGCCAGTATCTTTTGGATGCAGATCAGAAGAATGTTGAAGTGATCTCAAGAGGGCTGGTCGTATTATTTCCAGAACCTGTCCATGTCAAAGCAGCAGACATGGTAATAAAGACATGCGGGATTGAAAGTCTTGATTTTCGGTCGGCGCAGCTTACGCAGGAAGAAGTAGAAGAAAGCGATCTGATCTTAACCATGACAGAAGAGCAGAAAGATAAGGTCTTAGAAGAATATCATGGATACAAAGAGATCGCAACATTGAATGAATATGCCAGAGTGGAAGGTGCGATCATTGACCCATACGGCATGGAAGATGACGACTACGAGCGCTGTTTTGAACAGATTGCCCGTTTAGTTAAGAAAATATGGCAAGAAAGACTAGGAGGAAACAAAATGATAGGTATTGGTAGTGATCACGGTGGATATGCATTAAAACAGGCAGTTATCAAACATCTGGAAGAAAAAGGATATGCAGTGAAAGATTATGGATGCTATTCAGAAGAATCCTGCGATTATCCAGTTTATGCAAAAGCAGTAGCGAATGCAGTCAAAGACGGAGAAGTAAAACAGGGAATCTTAATCTGCGGAACAGGAATCGGAATCTCTATTACAGCGAATAAGATTAAGGGAATCCGTGCAGCACTTTGCAGTGACACATTCAGCGCACACGCAACAAGAGAACATAATGATGCAAACATTCTTGCAATGGGAGCACGTGTTGTTGGAGAAGGTTTAGCACTTGATATCGTTGATACATTCCTTGAGACAGAATTCTCAAATGATGAGAGACACATTCGTCGTATCAATATGATCGAAGACTAGAAGAGAAAATCAAAGCTATATAAAAATAAGATATAAGCCATATGAATAAAGAAGATATGCAGACAGTTTTTTAGAAGTGATCAACAGTTTGCATGTCTTTTTTTGTATACAAAATCACTTTGAAGATGATAAAAAACAGTTAAGATTCAGTTAAGAAGCAGAAAAAAATTATCAGATCTTAATACGAAAAAAACTGACCAATGTTCATTTATATACACTGAAAACCCTTATGTTTTGGTGCTTTTTACTAAATTTAGAAGTGGTTCTTTGTAAGTATTAAACAAAAAACAAACACAATCTTAACGGAAAAAGAATTGACAAATAAAAATTTGAGGCATAAAATAGCTTTCAGAACAAGGGTGTTTACGATGTATTGTGTAAGCACTCTTTTACTTTTGCAGGAATTAAACCCTTGGATCTCTGCAAAAAATTAAAATTAAAGAAGGTGAGGAGAAAATGGGTTCATTGGGAGATTATCTGATGGAAGAGCTGTCACTTAAGACAAGCTTTACGATCCCCATCGGTGGAGGTATTCCAGTACCGCAGTCAGCCGTAACAACATGGGTGATCATGGCAATCGTAGTGTTGCTCTGCATCATATTCGTACGGAACCTGAAAGTCATACCAGAAGGACCGCAAGTTTATGTGGAAGCCTTAGTTGGTTTCATCTATAACTTCATCGGTGGTCTGGTCGGCGAAAAAGGGAAACGTTACATACCGTTTCTTGGAACAATTCTGATTTATCTTGGCTGTGCAAATATTTCGGGATTTTTCAGAGCGAAACCGCCAACGAAAGATCTGAATGTTACCGCAGGATTAGCGATCATCAGTTTGTTTTTGATCATATATTCCGGAATCCACGAGAAAGGATTGAAGGGATATATACACAGTTATGTGGAACCTATGCCAATGATGGCGGCCATTAACATCCTTGAATTATTTACAAGACCGTTATCACTGTGTATGCGACTTTTTGGAAATGTCTTAGGAGCATTCGTTTTGATGGAATTGATCACACATATCGCACCAGCAATCGTGCCATTACCATTTAGTTGTTACTTCGACTTTTTCGATGGGTTGTTGCAGGCATATGTATTTGTATTGTTAACATCACTGTTTATCAGTGAATCAATTGAGTAAGATGTATCATGACAGATACACAAATTTAATTTTTATTTAAAAGGAGATTAGAATTATGGGATTAGCAGCTATTGGAGCAGGAATTGCAGTATTAACAGGTTTAGGAGCAGGTATTGGTATCGGTGTTGCAACAAATGGAGCACTTGGAGCAATCGCAAGACAGCCAGAAGAAGCTGGAAACATCAATAAAACATTATTACTTGGTTGTGCATTAGCCGAAGCTACATCAATTTATGGATTAGTTGTTGCGATTCTGTTAATCGTAATGAAATAGAAGTAGGAGGCGGAAGATATGTTTCTGAAATTAGACTGGGGCATTATCTGGCCGATCGTCAACATTGTCGTATTTTATCTCTTGCTTAGAAAATTCTTATTTGGTCCAGTCAGTGAGGTCATGGAGAAAAGAAAAAAAATGATCTCAAGTGACTTAGATGATGCAGCACAGACGAAAGCTGAAGCAGAAGAGATCAAGCAGGAATATGAGAAAAACCTTGCACAGGCAAAGGATGAGGCAGGACAGATCGTTTCCGACGCAAGAACAAGAGCCAAGAATGAATACCAGAATAAGATGGATCAGACAAAAGAAGAGATTGCTCTTATGAGAGAAAATGCCCGTAAAGACATTGAAGCTGAGAAACAAAAGACGATCGCAGGTCTTCAGACAGAGATCGCAGGTATCGCACTTATGGCAGCTTCGAAAGTTGTGGAAAAAGAAGCAAACGACAAAGGCAACGAGAAGCTTTTGGATGATTTCCTGAAAGAGGCAGGTGTCTAGCATATGAAGAGAATTTCCATGACGTATGGACAGGTATTGTTTGAACTTGGGATCAAAAAAGAAAGTTTACAAAAAGCACAGGACATGCTTCATGAAAATGAAGAGCTTTTAAGTGCATTAGAGAATCCAACGATCACAAAGAAAGAAAAAGAAAATGTGGTGGAAAAGTTGTTTCCTGATGATATAAAAAGTTTCTTAAAAGTTGTATGTGATAATGATGATATCGCTTGTTTTGACGAGGCAGTTGAGTATTATGATGAACTAAAACGCAAGACAGATAAGATCATTAAGGCAGAGTTTGACTATGTGACAATGCCAAAAGACGAACAGCTTGAGCGAATCAAACAGTATCTTATGAAACAATATCAGGCAGACAAGGTAGAGCTTACTTTAAAAGAAGAGAAAGACTTGATCGGTGGTTTTGTACTGAAAGTTGGAGACCATGTTTATGATAACAGCCTGAGTGGAAAAATGAGAAAATTACAGCAGAAACTTACATGGAGGTGAGGATCAGGTGAGCAGTATCAATCCAGAAACAGTCGTTTCTGTATTAAAAGATCAAATTGAAAACTATGACCAGAAAACTGAGGTCAAAGAAGAAGGAAGAATCATTCAGATCGCAGACGGTATTGCAACAGTCTATGGAATGGACCAGGCAATGTATGGAGAACTTGTTATTTTTGAAACAGGTGTCCACGGACTTGTACTGAATGTTGAAAGAAACTGTATCGGTTGTGTTTTACTTGGTTCCGATCATGGATTAATGGAAGGATCTAAAGTAGCAAGAACCGGTGTACAGGCAGATATCCCGGTTGGAGATGCTATGATCGGACGTGTCGTTAATGCAATCGGAGAACCAATCGATGGAAAAGGTGAGATTAAAACTGACGAGAGAAGACCAATCGAACATGAGGCAGCAGGAGTTATCGACAGAAAATCTGTTGACCAGCCATTACAGACAGGTATCTTAGCGATCGACTCTATGTTCCCAATCGGACGTGGACAGCGTGAGCTGATCATCGGTGACCGCCAGACAGGTAAAACATCGATCGCAGTTGATACGATCTTAAATCAAAAAGGACAGGATGTTATCTGTATTTATGTAGCGATCGGACAGAAAGCATCAACAGTATCACAGATCGTAACAACATTAAGTAAACATGGTGCTATGGATTACTCTATCGTAGTATCCGCATCTGCAAGTGACCTTGCATCTTTACAGTACATTGCACCATATGCAGGAACAGCGATCGCAGAGCATTTTATGCATCAGGGAAAAGACGTTTTGATCGTATATGATGATCTGTCTAAGCACGCCGTTGCTTATCGTGCAATTTCCTTACTGCTGGATCGTCCACCTGGACGTGAAGCTTACCCTGGAGATGTATTCTACTTACATTCAAGATTACTAGAACGTTCTTGCCGATTAAGTGATGAACTTGGTGGTGGATCTATCACAGCATTACCGATCATCGAAACACAGGCAGGAGACGTATCCGCGTACATTCCTACAAACGTAATCTCTATCACAGACGGACAGATCTTCCTTGAAAGTGAGTTATTCTTCTCCGGTGTAAGACCAGCGGTCAATGTCGGACTTTCTGTATCCCGTGTAGGTGGAGCAGCCCAGACAAAGATTATGAAGAAAGTAGCCGGAAACCTTCGTATTGACTTAGCTCAGTATCGAGAACTTGAGGTATTTACACAGTTTAGTTCAGACCTTGACGATGGAACAAAAGCAACATTAAATTATGGATCTCATCTGATTGAACTGTTAAAACAGCCATTGTACCATCCAATGGCATTACATAAACAGATTTTACTTCTGTTTGCAGCAGGTCATAAGATGTTAAATGATGTTCCAGTCAAAGAATTAAAGGCAGAGACAGAAGAAATGACAGCATTCTTTGAACAGAAATATCCAGAGACAGTGAAGAAGATCGACGAAGGCAAAGTCTTAACAGATGACATTGCAAAAGAGATCCAAGAGGCGATAGAAGCCTATTTAAAGTAGGTGATCACTATGGCAAATATCAGAGAAATTAAAACAAGGATGAACAGTATCGAAGATACATTAAAGATCACAAATGCGATGTATCTGATCTCATCTTCCAAATTAAAGAAAGCAAGAAAGCAGTTAGATGCCACAACTCCATACTTTGAAATGCTTCAGGCATCTCTGCTTGATATCATGGCACATACGCCAGATCTTCAGCACATTTTCTTAAACAAAAGAAAGAAAGAACATCCCAAAAAAGGATATCTTGTGATGACTGCAGACCGTGGACTTGCCGGGGCCTATAATCATAACATTACAAAAATGGCAGAAGAGAATATTAATGAAGATGACAAACTGTTCGTGATCGGATATATGGGACGTAATTATTTCGGACGAAGAAATGCAGCCCAGATGGACGAGGATTTCTTCTATACAACACAAGATCCTACGATCTACAGAGCAAGAAGAATTGCAGAAAAAATGATTGAGGAATATGTATCAGGAGAACTTGACGAAGTCTATATTATTTATACTAAGATGATCACATCCATTACCTCAGAACCAAAGATGATCCGTGTGTTACCATTAAACCCAGATCAGTATGAGTTTGCAGGAAAAGGAAAGAGATCACATATGACAGAATTTCAGCCATCCGTAAAGGCGGTGCTTGACCGCCTGGCACCAAACTATATCAAAGGACTTGTCTATGGTGCGATGGTAGAATCATTTTCCAGTGAATTAAACGCCAGAATGATGGCGATGGAAGGTGCAAGCAAGAGTGCGAGAGAAATGATAAGATCACTGGGACTTATGTATAACCGTGCTCGTCAGGCAGCGATCACTCAGGAGATCACTGAGGTGTGTGCCGGAGCTAAATCATTAAAGAAAGAGTAACAGTGAAGGAAGGGAAATAAAATGGAAAAAGGAAAAATCGTACAGATTCTTGGTCCAGTAATCGACGTAGAATTTGAAACTGAACAGCTCCCTTTGATTCATGACGCCTTGACCGTTGTTAATAAAGGAAAAGAAGTTGTTATGGAAGTGGAACAGCATATGGGAAATCGTACTGTACGCTGTATCCTGTTAGCAGCCAGTGAAGGACTTCACAAAGGAATGGAAGTCACAGCAACTGGTGGACCAATCAAAGTTCCAGTTGGAAAACAGACATTAGGACGTATGTTTAACGTACTTGGAGAAGCAATTGATAAAGGAGAACCTGTAGAATCAGAAGAAAAATGGGCAATCCATCGTGAACCACCTAAATTTGAAGACCAGAGCCCTGTTGTAGAAATGTTTGAGACAGGTATTAAAGTCATCGACCTTTTAGCTCCATATGCAAAAGGTGGTAAGATCGGTCTGTTTGGTGGTGCTGGAGTTGGTAAGACAGTCTTAATTCAGGAACTGATTCATAATATCGCAACAGAACATGGTGGATATTCCATCTTCACAGGTGTAGGAGAACGTTCAAGAGAAGGAAATGACCTCTGGAATGAAATGACAGAATCCGGAGTTATCAAAAATACAGCCTTAGTCTTTGGACAGATGAATGAGCCACCTGGATCTCGTATGAGAGTTGCCCAGACAGGACTTACAATGGCAGAATATTTCCGTGATCAGGAAAAACAGAACGTGTTATTATTTATCGATAACATTTTCCGTTATGTACAGGCAGGATCAGAGGTATCAGCGTTGTTAGGACGTATGCCATCAGCCGTAGGTTATCAGCCAACACTGGCAAATGAAGTTGGTGCTCTACAGGAACGTATCACATCTACAAAGAACGGGTCTATCACATCTGTACAGGCAGTTTATGTGCCAGCCGATGACTTAACTGACCCAGCACCAGCAACAACATTTGCCCATCTGGATGCAACAACTGTATTATCAAGAGCGATTTCCGAACAGGGTATCTATCCAGCCGTAGACCCACTGGAATCAAGCTCTCGTATCTTAGAGCCAGACATCGTTGGAGAAGAACACTATGAAGTAGCAAGACGTGTAGAAGAAGCACTTCAGAGATACAAAGAATTACAGGATATCATTGCGATCCTTGGTATGGAAGAATTAGACGAAGAAGATAAGATCACAGTATACCGTGCAAGAAAGATTCAGAAATTCTTATCTCAGCCATTTAACGTAGCAGAAACATTTACAGGAATCCCTGGTAAATACGTTCCTGTCAAAGAAACGATCCGAGGATTCAAAGCGATCTTAGATGGAGAAATGGATGAATATCCAGAACAAGCCTTCTTGATGGTCGGAACAATTGATGATGTAAAGGAAAAGGCAAAAGAGGTGATGTAAATGGCAGAAACCTTTTATTTTGAGATCATTGCCAGTGACAAAAAGTTCTACAGCGGAGCTTGTGAACACGTCATTTTCCCAGCAGTGGACGGACTTTACGGTGTATTAGCAAACCATGAAGATACAGTAACAGCCGTTGTTGCAGGAGAGCTTCGTTTTAAAGTTGATGGGGAATGGAAAGTTTGTATTGTTGGTGAAGGATTCGCAGATGTCACCAGAGATTTCGTAGTCATCGTGGTAGATACGGTGGAACGCCCAGAAGACATTGACATCATCCGTGCAAGAGAGGCCAAAACAAGAGCAGAAGAACGACTCAAACAGAAACAAAGCCGTTTGCAGTACTATCATACACAGGCAGCATTGTCACGTGCTATGGCACGACTGAAAGTTACATCAAAATATGTGAAAAAATAGAGTCTGAGAAGACAAATATAGCTAAATGAGAAAAAAAGATCAACTATCCAGTAAGTGGAAAGTTGGTCTTTTTTTTTGTACAATCTGCATAAAAAATATCAAGAATACTGCTTGACTCTGCACTGAAAGGATAGACTACACTACAAATATACGAGGTAGAAAATAAAATGTGCAATATGCAGAAAGGATGAAACTATGAATTTTGAATTAACTCCACAGCAGAAGGCAGTTCAGCAGAGTGCAAGACAGTTTGCTCAGACTGTATTACAGGAAACAGTTCTTGAAGATGATGCAGCAGGACGTTTCCCAGAAGAAGCATATAAGAAAATGGGAGAAATGGGATTTGTCGGGCTTCCATTTCCAAAAGAATATGGTGGTCAGGGAGGAGATTATTTATCCTATGTATTAGCATTAGAAGAAATCTCCAAGATCAATTCATCTGTAGGAATTGCTTATTCTGTATGTACTTCATTATACTCTGGTGCTCTGATCAATGATGGAAATGAATATCCAGTGCAGACGGTAATGAAAGCACTGGAATTGTTAAACCATCTTGCAAAGAATACAGGGAATCTTGGAGCAGGAGTCAGTGAATTAAGCGATGCACTAGGAATCGGAAAGAGTACAGTCCATCGTTTATTAGATACGCTGCAGTACTATGGTTATATTGAAAAGAGTGAAGAAACAAACAGATATCGTCTTGGTTGGGAATTATATAAAGTAGGGCTGTCAGTTCCAGCACAGAACCAGTTATTTAATATTGACCGAACACATTTATTAGAACTTGGAAAGAAATTAAACGAAACGATCGATTATGGAACAATCAAAGGAAAAGAAACGATCATTATTTCCAAGATGGAATATACGAGCAATGGCATGAACAACAGTGTAAGCCCGGGCGAGTATGAATCCATTCATGCAACAGCACTTGGAAAAGTGATGATCAGTGAGATGAGCGAGGAAGAGATTTATAAGTTATTCGAAGATAAAGAAGAACTTCCAGCATATACACCACATACGATCTTAACTGTCAGTGAGCTGATCCATGAGGCAGAGAAAGTGAAGAAACAGGGATATGGGGTCAATGACGAAGAATACTGGATTGGGATGTATTGTATGGCAGTGCCTGTAAGAAATTACACAGGAAAGATCGTGGCAGCAGTCAGTGCAAGTATTCCGGTATTTCGTGTGGATGATAAGAAGAAGGAATTTGTGCTGGATGAACTTAATAGGACTGCTGGGCAGATATCTAAGGAGCTTGGGTATTTGGGGTAGATGTGAAATAAAAAGGTATCGAATCTAAAAAGTTTTAGATTCGGTACCTTTTTCATATGTACGAGATTAAATTATTGATCATTTGGATGTAATACAACTTTTATTGCTTCCCCAGATTTAGTAAGGGCAATTCCTTTATTAATTTCACTAAGTGGTAAAATATGAGTGATAAATTTCTCGGCTTCAAATTCGTCAGAAATTGCAAGTTCAAAAGATTTTTGCACTTGCATGCTATTAGAACCATAATGCCCATAAATCCAAAGACCATTATAATGGATATAATTAGTATCAAGTTCTGTTAAAGCTCCTTTAGCAACGCCACCGAAGAAAACAACAATACCAGTTCTTTTAGCCATAAAGATTGCCTGTGCTTGTGCTTGCGTGGATGGATTAGCGGATATGACTTTATCAGCACCTTTGCCATTAGTAAGTTTCCTTACAGCGTCAATTGGATCTTCATTTAAACTGTTGATCGTGTGATCGACACCGAATTGTTTCGCAGTTTCTAAACGGTTATCATTAATTTCAATCATAATAACTTTTTTAGCACCACGTAGTTTTGCAAGTTTTGCGTGGAAACATCCGATTGGTCCAGCACCGATGATGACGATTATGTCTCCAAATCCAACATTGATATTTTCCTGACAGGCATAGACAGATGATAAAGGTTCACCAAGAGAAGCACGGTCATAGCTGATTCCGTCAGGAATGCGGTAGATAACATCACGTGCAATCTGTCGTGGGAGAACAGTATAGTACTGCGCAAAACCACCAGGACGATCTAAATTATTTCCAAGATTTTCACACATTTCACTATGGCCGGTTCTACATGGTTCACATTGCATACAATGATCAGCAGGATAAATATACAGACGGTCACCAACTTTATATTCTGTACAGGAAGGAGAAATCTCATCGATGATACCAGTAATCTCATGACCATAAATATGAGGGTATTTACCAGATTTGGAATCAGTTGTAAGATTGCGAATATCAGATCCACACAGACCAACTGCCATAACTTTCAAAACAAATCCACCTTCAGGACATTTCGGTTTTTCAATTTCTTCAACTCTTATATCATTGGGACCATACATTAAAGCAGCTTGCATAATTTTATTCCTCCTTCTTACTTTCCATAACGGTTTCTGCGGCTTCCTGGATGATTATTATATAACTCTTCCAAATCACTATCAGAAATATTGTGAACAGGACCAATCTCTTTTGTTAAATGATAGATTCTTAAAACTTCTTCTGCAGCTTCAATAATCTTAACAGCATCTTCTAAAGTTTTTCCAACAGCGATACAACCATGATTTCCAAGCAAGATTAAATCATGGTCTTTGATTGCATCTTCAATTCCATCTGCGATATGAATTGTCCCAGGCAATCCATAAGGAAGACATGGGATTTCTTCAAATACTAGTGAAAATGTAGTCGAACATTTTAATTTGATATCCTTTCCGCAATAAGCATAAGCGGTTAAGTAAGGTGCATGGATATGAGCAGCTGCATTACAGTCAGGGCGAGCTTTTAAGGCAGCTTCATGTAACAAGATCTCACTTGATTTTTTTACTGTTCCTTCAATTTGTTCACCATTTTCTGTATTTACAACAGCAATTTTATCTTCATTAAGAAAACGCTTTCTTGTTCCAGAAGGTGTGATATACATTTTTCCAGTTTTGCGATCAAGAATGGAAAGATTTCCTTCTAGCGTGTTAACAAGTCCTTTTTCATCCATAAGTTTTGCATAATATAAAACTTCTTTTTTCAATTTATTATTTCTATCTGACATTTTTAAAACTCCTTTGAGGCATTTATATATTAATTTGGGACATTGACAAATTATTAAAGGATCAGCTGATATTTGTATTGTACAATTGAAAAAACATAATGTAAAATATGTATTATAATAAGAAAACAAAGGTTTTACCTATGAATTAGGAGGGCATATGACATTAGCACAATTAAATTATTTTGTAAAAGTCGCAGAAAATGGTCATTTAACACAAACGGCAAAGGAACTTTTGATCGCACAGCCAAGCCTTACACAGGCAATACGAAAATTAGAGGAAGAGTTGGGTTTTTTATTATTTGAGAAAAAAGGAAGAGCTTTATTTTTAACAAAAGAGGGAAAAGAATTTCTTCCGTATGCAAAAGAAGTTGTGGAAGCTTCTAAAAAAGCAGAGCAGACGAAGAAACATATTTATCAGAGATATACAGGAAATATTCGATTTGCATATACAAGACCAATGCCGCCTAATTATATTCCCAATCTTTTAAGAGAGTTTTTTAAAACAAATAAAAAAATAAATATTGAATCTTATTCGGCAGCAACAGCGGTCATATTAAATGATTTAAAGGAGGATAAAATAGACTTTGGATTTTGTTCAGGTGGGAAAGAAGATCCAGAGATTCAAATGATACCTTTGATGGAATATCCGATCAAACTGGTTGTAAATCAGAAAGATCCATTATGTGAAAACAAACAATTGCATCCGTCAGATCTGATGAGAGAACCAGGAATTTCTTATACAGAAGGGTCAGCCATGGACCGGGAGATACAGAGATTTTTTAAAGAGCAGGGGATTACTCCAGATATTCACTACCGAACATCCTCTGAAGAAATTCAAAATTTCGTTGTCTGTGGACTAGGGTGGGCATTTATCGCACAGAATGGAACTCCAATGATGAGTGGCTTGAAAATTATTGAAATGTCAGAAATGAGGCTCAAAAGAGTAACGTATCTAGCTATGCGAAAAGACAGAGAATTGAGTAAAAATGCACAAAAATTTTTGAATTTTGTACTAAGCTATAATGAAAAATTTCTATAAATTTGTACTTGCAAAAAAAATAAAAGTCATATAAACTACAAACCAGAGACTTTTGACATGACATATTATGACAGGAGGCACGCAAAAATGAATCAGCGTAGTACAAAGATTGTACAGTTGTTAAGTAAGGAAAAAGATGAGATTACAGTCTCAGGATTTGCGGAATATTTTCAGGTATCACAAAAGACCATTCGCAATGATATGAAAGAGATCAATGAAATTCTCGATAAGAACAAGAGGGGCACGATTGATATAAAATCAGGTGGGCTTGTTTCTATTCCTGCCGATTTTAAAGATTCTCTATCGTTGTTGTTAGAAGGCAATTTTTATAATTACAAATTATCAAAAGAGGAACGAAAAAAGGTTGCATCAGCAATTATTGTGAATTCTGCAGATTATATCACGTTGGCAGCAATCGCTGATAGACTGATGGTAAGCAGAGCAACTGTGATCAATGATTTAAAAGAAATCAAAAAGTTTATACGTAAAGGCAATCTTGAAGTAATATCACATGCGAACAAAGGGCTTCGTATTGATGGATTAGAAAGCGATAGACGAAGATTTTTGTTTGAATTATTACGTCCGACGTTAAGAAGCTATGATAATCACAAGAATATTATTTCAGAACATGTACATGTTCAGTCTGGAGATATCAATATCATTCAGAAGATCATAGCAGAACAGGAACGATGCTATAAGAAGTTCCTTCCAGATAATTCATTCAGGGAGATCCTGCTGTATTTAAGAATTCTTATTAACAGGAATAAGCTGGGAGAATTTTTAGAGCTACAACCCGAAATCAACAGTGACAATTATATGTTCTCTATGGATATTTTAAAATATATATCACAGTATTGTGATGTTGTGATCAGTGATGATGATATCAAGAATTTCAGCACATTTCTTGATGAAGTAAGATTTAAAAATAACGGAACATTTAATAAAAATACAATGATCATCCAGATGATTACCAGACAATATATTTCAAGCATTTCTGCAGAACTGGGAATTAATTTGAATGTTGATTATGATTTTTTTGAAAATTTATCGAATCATTTGGAATCTATTTTTTCAGCACCTCCAATGGATTATCCGGAAGCGGATATTATTGATGAAGTGTTGGAAGACAATCAGGATGTATTGGATGTCGTCATTGATCAGATGCCAGTAATTTATAAGTTTACAGAGCGTAAGCTTACAGAGATTGAAGTGAAATATATTGCAATTCATGTATGTGCGGCTATAGAGCGTAAGAAGAACAAGGAAGTATCATTTAGGGTTATTGTTGCATGTCATGCGGGAATCGGTACATCTATTCTGTTATTAGAGAAATTAAAACGTCATTTTAAATTTAGGGTAGTGGATGTGATTTCTGCACATGAGGCAATCAATATTAAACCCAATGCAGCAGATTTTGTTATATCCACAGTACCGCTTGATAGTTGCTCATTGGAGTATGTTGTAGTTTCAGCAGCATTCAATGATGCTGATTATATCCGTGTAGGAAACCGAATTGATGCATTAAGAAATAGCCGTAACATTCCAGATGGAACAGAAGATGATAAATTAAATGCGGCAGAATTGTTGGAAGAAATCACACCTGTGATCAATGAACTGGTGGAACCAAAAGATCAAGCAAGAGTTGTAATGAAAGAACTGCGTAAAGTCGTAAGAAATTATTTCAAACAGTCTATTGAGAATAATGCGAATATCATATCGCCATCCTTACATCATCTGTTGCGAGCATCTGATATTGAAGTTGATGTAAAATGTACAGACTGGAAAGATGCTATCCGAAAATCAGCTAAACAGCTGGTAGAACAAGGTTACATAGAAGATCGTTATGTTGATGCGATGATCGAGAGTGTTAATGAATACGGACCATATATTGTATTATCGCCAGGATTTGCGATGCCTCATGCGAAAGTAGAAGAAGGAAGTATCCGTCTTGGAATGCATTTGATTCGTTTAAAGAATCCAGTGCCATTTGGAGTAGAGGAACTAGACCCGATCGAGTTTGTATGTTGTTTAAGTGCAATTGATCATAGAAGTTATTTAAAAGCATTCTTTAACATTGTCAACATGCTCAAAGATGAAATATACCGAAAAAAATTACATGAAGCAGCTGATGGGGAAGAGATAGCACGCATCATTGAACAATATGAATATAATATTGTGGAATAAAATAGTATAGATCAGTCGAATTTATTTCTAATTGTGGGAAATAAATTCGACTGATCTATTTTATTTCTGAATTATGGAAATGAATTGTACCAGAATAAAAAATTTCCGAAAAAGAGAAAAACCTTTCACTGTTTTTTGTCTAATGTGCATGGTACTATATGTATTGTAAACAAGAGATAAACAAATTGGCCAAAGAAATCTCGTGAACAAACGAAAAATATGGATAAGAAAACGGAGGTTAAAAATGGAAGTAGTATTAAAATTCTTTCAGGGATTTATTAACATGGGGGCGAGTACATTATTACCATTCGTCATCGCGATCTTAGGTATTTTCTTTGGAATGAAGATTGGTAGAGCGATCAAAGCTGGTCTGTTAGTAGGTATCGGTTTCCAGGGATTAGTATTAGCAGTTAACTTGTTGATCACATCAGTAACACCCGCCATGCAATATTACAAAGATCTTGGATCTGGTTATGACACATTAGAGATTGGATTTGCAGCATTAGGAGCAGCATCTTGGACAACACCATTTGCAGTACTTGTAATTCCAGCGATCATTATCGCAAACTTGATCTTGGTTAGATTAAAAGTAACAAAAGTATTAAACGTAGATATTTGGAACTTCATGCATTTCTTAGTACCAGGTGCTTTAGCATATGCGTTAACAAAGAATGCAGTTATCGGATTTATCGTAGCATTTGCCTGTGGTATGGCAGTTTTATTCTTCGGACAGTGGATTGCAAAACCATGGCAGGAATTCTTCGGACTTGAAGGAACAACATGTACATGTCTTTGCTTCGTAGCATGGGCTTACCCAATCTGCTACCTGTTAAATAAGATCATTGACAAAATTCCTGGTCTTAACAAAGTAGACGTAGACATGACAAAGATCGGTGAGAAATTAGGAATCTTCGGTGACCCAGCCGTAATCGGTATCTTCGCCGGTGTATTCTTAGGAGTTATCACAAAACAGAGCCCAGCTGATATCGTAACAATGGCTATGGGAGTTGCAGCAGCAATGGTATTAATCCCAAGAATGGTATCAATCATGATGGAAGGATTATCTCCATTAGGACAGGCAGCAAGCGAATACGCACATAGAAAAGTTGGTGAAGATGCAGACATCTACATCGGAATGGATATCGCACTTGGACTTGGAGATCCAGCATGTATCACATGTACAGCTATCATGATCCCAGTTACAGTATTATTAGTATTCCTTGTACCAGGAATGAGATTCTTCCCATTAAGCTTATTAGCAGAAGTATGCTACATGACACCAATGGTAGTATTAAGCAGTAAAGGAAATCTTGTAAGATCATTGATCGGTATGACACTTATGATGTATTTAACACTGTTCTTTGCTAATATGTTCATTCCAGAAGCAACACAGATGATGTCCGTAACAAACGTACACTTTGCAGGTACAGTAACAGCATCCCACTTTGGATGGAACCCAGGTAACTTAATCGTATCATTCATCCATAGAATCATGATGATGATCGGATAATAGATAGACTTGATATAAGAGGAGAAACTAAAATGGCAACAAAATATTTGGTGATACAGGGGACAGCAAATAGTAGTGAAGAAGCGATCACGCTGTGTGGAGAAGCCCTGCATAAAGCGGGAATCGTAGGAGAAGATTTTGGAAAAGCTTGTGTAGAGCGTGAAAAAGATTATCCAACAGGACTTCCAACAGAAATCCCAACAGCAATTCCACATGCAAAAGTATCTGGAATTAAAGAGAACGCAATTTGTCTGTTAAAATTAGAATCCCCTGTGATATTTCGAAGATTAGATGATGATACAGAGCAAGTAGAAACTGATCTGATCTTCAACTTGGCGATCAAAGATCCCAATGAACATTTACAGGTGCTTCAAAGAATGATGGAATTTTTAAATAACAAAGAAGTACTATTAAAATGCAAAGAACTTTCAAATGAAGAAACAGTAGCATATTTAACTGAGCAATTAGGATAGAAAAGGAGATAAGTATCATGGCAAAAGAAGTTAAAGTATTAGTAGCTTGTGGAAGTGGTGTAGCAACATCAACAATTGCACAGGAAGAAATCAAAGATATCGCAAAAAATGCAGGAGTAAAAATCCGCCTGATGAAAGGTACGATCTCTGAAGTTCCAATGAAACAAAAAGACGTAGATGTAGTATTTACAACAGCAAACTATCGTAACCCATTGGAAAAACCACACTTAAGCGTGTTCGGTCTTGTATCCGGAATCGGTAAAGATGCTACAAGAAAGAAAGTTGCAGATTTACTTCAGAAACTCGCAGAAGAATAAGAACAGGAAAAGTTTAAGAAAGGACAAGGTGTTATAAGATGAAAGCAGGAGTTTTACATGCTAGAGAAGATATCAGATACGAAGAAGTAGAGACTCCAGTACCGAAAGCAGGAGAAGTACTTGTTAAAGTAAAATATTCAGGAATTTGTGGATCAGATGTTCCACGAGTAAATGGAGACGGTGCACATTTTTATCCAATCATCCTTGGTCATGAGTTTTCCGGAGTTGTGGAAGAAGTGGGAGAAGGAGTTACAAAGGTAAAGAAAGGCCAGCGTGTAGCTGGCGCTCCCCTTGTTCCTTGCATGAAATGTGAAGACTGCATGAAAGGTGATTATGCATTATGTAAACATTACAGTTTTATCGGAACAAGACAGCCAGGAAGTTTTGCAGAATACATTTGTGTTCCAGAACAGAATGCGGTTCCATTTGATGACAGTGTGTCATTCGAACAGGGAGCATTATTCGAGCCGGCAGCAGTTGCATTACATGGACTTGAGTGCCTGCCATATGAAGGTGGTAAGACGGTAGCGATCCTTGGTGGAGGAACGATCGGATTACTCGTTATGCAGTGGGCAAACATTTATGGAGCTGCCAAGACCGTTGTATTTGACATCGACGATGATCGAATCAAGCTTGCAAAAGAAATGGGAGCTTATGATGGAGTCAACACATTAGAAGAAGGCTTCATGGAAAAAGCAATGGCAATGACAGATGGAAAAGGATTTGACTATATTTACGAGACAGCAGGAAGCACCATCACAATGAAAATGGCATATGAACTTGCCGCAAACAAAGCAGGTATCTGCTATATTGGAAAACCAACCAAAGAGTTAACATTCACAGTAGAAGAATGGGAGAACATGAACCGTAAAGAATTCACAATGACAGGATCATGGTTATCTTATTCAGCACCATTCCCAGGACATGAATGGGATTGCGTCGCACACTATTTCGCAACAGGTCAGTTAAAAGGCGAGGAAGCCTTGATCTTCAAGAAATTACCACTTTCCAGAATTGCAGAAGGTTTTGAAATGTTCAAGACAAGAGGAGCAGTTAAAGGAAAGATCTTAATCGACAGCGAAGCATAGCAGTCAAAAATCCATATAATAACATATAACTGATAGATTACAAAGTGAAGAGTAGGAAGAAAAGAGGTAAGCTATATGCGTACTATGAAGCTAGCACCATCAGTTTTTGGCGCCGGTATTGGAAATTTAAGTCAACAATTGAAAATATTAGAAGAAAATAATGTCGAATTATTACATGTTGATGTGATGGATGGACATTTTGTAGAGAAAATGGCATTTGGTCCAGATCATATCAAAATGTTAAAAGAACTCACAACAATTCCTCTGGATGTACATTTGATGATTGAAAAGCCGGAAAGAAAGCTGGATACGATCATTGATGCCGGAGCAGATATCATTACAATTCATCAGGAATCAACAACAAGACTTTACAGCTGTATTGAAAAGATCAAAAGCCGTGGTGTGAAAGCAGGAGTAGTTTTAAGTCCAGCAACCAATGAAGATACATTAAAATATGTGCTGGATAAAATCGATATGATCCTTTTAATGACGATCAATCCTGGAGAAGCAGGACCGGGATTCCATGAAGAACTGCTTACAAAGATCAAAAACGTTCGTGAACTGATCGGAGATCGAGATATCGATCTGGAAGTTGACGGAGGAATTGACAACACAAACATTGCAAAATGTAAAGAAGCAGGAGTTAATGTTTTTGTATCAGGAGGATATGTATTCAAAGGCGATATTGCCGAGAAGATCAAAACACTGAGAGAAGCATTAAAATAAGGAGAAATAACAATGAAAGCATTAAGATTTTATGACGTACAGGATTTAAGATATGAAGATGCACCCGACCCAGTCATCGAGAAACCAGATGATGTCATCGTAAAGGTAAAAGCAGTCGGAATCTGTGGTTCCGATATTGCAAGATACAGAAACCTTGGACCATATGTACCAGGAAATGTATGGGGACATGAATTTTGCGGTGAGGTTGTTGAAGTCGGAGAAGGTGTTAAGAATTTAAAACCGGGAGACCGTGTCGTAGGATGCCCAAACATGGTATGCCACGAATGTGAATACTGTAAGAGTGGTCATCCATCCAGATGCGAAAACTTAAACACAATTGGAGCTTATGTACCAGGAGCTTACGCAGAATACATCAAACTCCCAGAAATCAACTTTGTAAAAATGGCAGACAGCATGAGTTACGAACAGGGTGCTTTAGTAGAACCAGCGACTGTTGCGATTCATGGTCTGTATCAGACAAGTATCAAAATGGGATACGAAGTAGCTGTTGTCGGATGTGGAAATATCGGTCTGATGGCAATCGCATGGGCGAAAGCTTTCGGAGCAAAGAGAGTATTTGCAATTGATATTGACGATGCACAGTTACAGTTAGCAAAAGAATTTGGAGCTGACGTTCTGATCAATTCAACAGATATCAACTTCCATGATGAAATTCGTAAATATGGAAATGGAGTTGACCTTGCGATCGAATCCGCAGGAAATCCATTTACAGCAGCCAGAGTTTTAGGTTTACCTCATAAAGGAGGAGAGGTTGTCTACATGGGAATTCCATATGCAGACGTACCAATCCCTAGATTTTACTTTGAACGTATCATGAGAAATGAATTACATGTCATCGGTTCATGGTGTACGATCTCTGCTCCATATCCAGGAAAAGAATGGACAAATGCAGTAGAATACATCGGTTCAGGTAAAGTTGACGTCCTCGGTATGGTAACACATCAGGTAAACTTAAGCGAAGGCCCAGAAATGTTTAAGAAGATCATTGCTAATCCGAAAGGATATGGAAAAGTCTTATTGTATCCAGAAGAAGACAGATAGGAGGAAATACGTTATGAGAATGAATACGATCATCGAAGAATTAGACAGATCTTCAAAAACGATCGCTCCTGAGAAACTTCAGGAAGTAATCAAGAAGATCAAAGAACATAAACGTATTTTCGTCTATGGGACAGGACGTTCAGGATTAATGTTAAAAGCATTTGCAATGCGCTTGATGCAGATCGGATTAAATTCCTATGTTGTCGGCGAGACAACAACGCCATCTGTTCAGGAGGGTGACCTCCTGATCGTGGCTTCTGCTTCAGGAGAGACAGGAAGTGTATGCATGACAGCTGAGTCAGCAGTGAAACAGGGAGTTGACTTGATCGTGATATCTTCTGCACCAGAATCAACACTTGGAAAGATTCACGCACCAGATATCGAGATTGAAGCAGCAACCAAATTTGCGACATCCAAGGTCAGCGTACAGCCGCTTGGAAGCCTGTTTGAACAGATGCTTTTAATGGTATTTGACACGATCATCCTTGAGATGAGCGAGGAAAAAGAAGGAAGCAATGAAGATATGGCAAAACGCCATGCAAGTTTAGAATAGATATTCATCAAATTAGATATTAACAGATTCAGGTATTGATAAGTATTAGGTATTAACAGACAGAAAGAAGGAGAACAAAATGCAGAATAATGTAGGATTACAGACAGCATATTGGAGTGGAACAACACCAGCATTAGATATTCACCAGATCATTGAGCTGACAAAAAAGGCTAATATGGATACGATCGAATTAAAAGCAGGAGATTTTGTTCCATTAACAACAGAAGGACGAGCAGCACTTAGAAAAGAAATCGAAGATGCAGGGCTTTCTATTACGATCAATGGAACAGGTTTAAGACCAGAAAGAGACGTATCAAGTTCTGACGAGGAATCTCATAAAGCAGGAATCAAACATTTATGTCATATGTTAGATTTAAGCAAAGAAATGGGAGCAAAACTGTTTTCCGGAATTCCTTATGGATTGTGGAATACACGTCCAGGAGCAGATGACGATGCGATTGAAATGAAAAAGGAACGCAGAGCCAATGCGATCAGAGGACTTAAAGAAGTTGCAAAACACGCAGAAGAAGTGAAAGTTGTGCTTTGTCTTGAAATCGTAAACCGTTTTGAACAATATATTGCAAATACAGCAGAAGAAGGAATCGCGATTTGTGAAGAAATCAACAATCCATACTGCAAACTTCTGTTAGATACATTCCATATGAATATTGAAGAAGACTATATCCCAGATGCGATCAGAGCAGCTTCTGATAAAGGATATTTAGGATACATACATATCGGAGAGGCAAACCGAAAGATCCCAAATGGTGAAAAGAAAACAAACATTGACTGGAAAGCAATCGCAGCAACGATTAAAGATATCGGTTATGAAGGACCATTTATTATGGAACCATTCGTACTGGAAAGTTCATCTAGCGCTAAGAGTATTTCTTTATGGAGAGCGATTAAAGATGGTACAGATATTGATGGACTTGTAGCTGATGCAGCAGCAGGTGTCAAATTCTTTAAGAGTCTGTAATCGAAGCAATGGAGGAAATGATATGATCACGACAGTAACATTAAATGCATCCATTGACAAAGCTTATCATATGACAGAAAAAATTGAAAATGGTACTGTTATGCGTGTCGCCAAAACAGATAACAGTGCTGGAGGAAAAGGATTAAATGTCGCAAGAGTTATTAAACTCTGTGGCGTTGACTCAAAGGCAACTGGTCTGGTTGGCGGATTTAATGGACAATATCTGGAATCACTTCTGGACGCAGATGGAATCAACCATGAATTTGGGCATATCCAGGGAGAAACAAGAAGCTGTATTAATATTTTAGATCCAGGATATGGATCAACTGAATATTTAGAAGGCGGATGCAATGTCACAAAAGAAGAAGAAGCAGACTTCCTAAACAAATTTCCAGAAATCATAAAAGACAGTGACGTTGTAACAATCTCTGGAAGTGCTCCAAAAGGCATGGGCAAAGATATTTACCAGAAACTGATCAAAGTGATCAAAGATCAGGGCAAACAGGTCATTTTAGATACAAGTGGCGAATACCTTGAAAAAGGACTGGAAAGCCAGCCGACAATGGTGAAACCAAACGAAGATGAGATTGAATTATTATTCCATACAAAGATTCAAAGTAAAGATGAAGTTATTACATACGCAAAAAGAATTTACAAAGAAAAGGGAATTCCTTATGTCGTTATCTCACTTGGCGGAGATGGAGCATTGTTAGTTTGCGAAAAAGGTATTTATCAGGGCAAACCACCAAAGATTGAAGTTGCCAATACAGTTGGATGTGGAGATTCCATGGTAGGAGCATTTGCAGTCGCACTGGAGAAGAAAATGGAACCGGAAGCAGCATTAAAATATGCGGTTTCTGTAGCATCAGCAAATGCATTATCTCCGCATACAGGAAGATTTGATCCAAAGGACAGAGATGAGATCATTGAGAATGTTGAGATCATAAAATTAGCATAGAAAGGACATGGTTATGTTAGTAACATCAAAAGAATTACTGTTAAAAGCACAAGAAGGCGGATACGCTGTGGGTGCATTTAATGTAGAAAATATGGAAATGGTACAGGCAGTTTTAGCAGCAGCAGAAGAATTAAATTCACCAGTTATCATGCAGACAACACCATCTACAGTAAAATATGCAGGCCTTGATTATTATCTTGCAAATGTGGAAGCTGCAGCAAAAAGAACAAAAGTTCCAGTTGTTATGCATTTAGATCATGGAAATAGTTTTGAACTTGCAATGCAGGCATACAGAACAGGATATACATCTATCATGATTGATGGATCTCATGAATCATTTGAAGATAACATTGTAGTTAGCAAAGCAGTTGCAGATGCATGCCATCCTGGAAAAGTTCCAGTAGAAGCAGAACTTGGAAAAGTTGGTGGAAAAGAAGATGATCTTGATGGTGGAGATGATAATCCATATACAGATCCACAGGAAGCAAAAGAATTTGTAGAAAGAACAGGCGTTGATTCTCTTGCAGTCGGAATTGGAACAGCACATGGTGTATACAAAGGAGAACCAAAACTTCAGTTTGATATCTTAAGCCAGATTAGAGAAGTTGTAGACATTCCGCTAGTACTTCACGGAACAAGCGGAGTGCCAGATGAAGCAGTGGAAGAATGCATCAAACGTGGAATCTGCAAAGTAAACTATGCAACAGATCTTCGAATTGCATTTACAAATGGATTAAACAAATATCTAGCAGAAAATCCAGATACGATCGATCCTAAGAAATATAGTGCAGCAGGAAGAGAAGAAGTAAAGAAATACGTCATGAGTAAAATGAAAGTTTGTGGAAGCGTAGGAAAAGCATAAATCAGAGGAATGTTTGGAAGTGTAGGTAAAATATCAAATGGAATATATTTTAAATAATGAACAACTTACAGTAACATTTACTACAAAAGGTGGAACAATATGTTCCATTGAAGATTCTCAGGGAATTGAATATCTCTGGCAAGGTGATGCAACGTATTGGAGTGGGCAGGCACCAATATTATTTCCAATCTGTGGTGGACTAAGAGATGACAAAGCCCTGATCGGAGATGATCTGGAAACACAGATGCCAAGACATGGGATCGTAAGAAAACGTGAGTGGGAAATGATCGAAAAAGACGAAAAACATATCGTATTTGAGATAACATCCAATATTGAAACAAAAGTGATGTTTCCATATGATTTCCGTCTGCTGGCAAAATATACTTTAGAGGGAAGATCATTAAAGATCACATATGAAGTAGAAAATACGGACACGAAGAAATTCCCGTTCTTTACAGGCGGCCATCCAGGATTTAATTGTCCATTGGTTGCAGGAGAAGAATATACAGATTATGAAATCGTGTTTGAACAAAAAGAAACATGTACAGTTCCAACACCAGTACCAGAGACAGGTTTGGTTGATATGAAACACAGATCTGTATGTCTTGAAGATTCAGATACAGTAGAATTGAATCACGAAATGTTTGAAATTGATGCGGTTATCTTTGATGAACTGAAATCTAGAAAATTAAAACTTGTTTCCAAGAAAAGCGGAAAAGGAATTGAGATGGAATACAAAGACTTCCCATACTTAATCCTATGGTCAAGTGCAAATCATGGAAATTTTGTGGCAATCGAGCCATGGACAGGACTGTCAACATGCAGTGATGAAGGCGATTGGTTTGAAGAAAAAAGAAATGTACAGAGTGTAGAAGCAGGAGAGAGCAAAGAATATAGTTATTCAGTTTCTGTATTGTAAATGAAAGAAAAGATAAGGGCTGTTGCAGGAATGAAATCTTGCAATAGACCCTTATTTTTGAAATCAGGAGGCATAAATTATGAAAATCAATATCAAAGAATTCACAGGAAATTGTAGTTGTGGAAGGAATCATCAGCTAGTCGTAGATGACGTGATCTTGGAAGAAGGAGCTTTAAAAAAGATTCCAGAAATCTTAAACAAAGAACCATATGATCAGTATAAGCATCTCGTTATGGTATGTGATGACAATACTTATGAGGCAGCAGGAAAAGAAGTAGAAAGATTATTAGGTGGAATTCCAGTGATCAAACTGGATCCAGAAAACCTGCATGCTAATGAGATTGGAGTAGCTAAAGTCAAAGAACAGTTAGATCCGATCAAAGAAGTTGACTGCATGATCGCAGTCGGATCAGGAACAATCCATGATCTGACAAGATATAATGCATATGAAAGAAAGATCCCATTTATCTCAGTTCCAACCGCAGCCAGTGTTGATGGTTATGTATCTACAGTTGCAGCTATGTCATGGTATGGATTTAAGAAGAGCATGATCGCAGAATCTCCTATTTTAGTCGTTGCAGACAGCCGTATCATTACAGATGCACCAATGAGACTGACAGCATCCGGAGTCGGAGATCTGTTAGGAAAATACACGGCCCTTGCAGACTGGAAGATCACAAATATTCTGGATGGAGAATATATCTGTGACCGTATCTGTGAGATGGAATATGATGCACTGGATAAATTAAAAGAATCCTTAGACGGATTAAGTAACAGAGATATCAACGCATATGAAGAATTGATGTATGGATTATTATTATCAGGACTTGCTATGCAGATGACAGGACATTCCCGTCCCGCATCCGGAGCAGAGCATCATATGGCACATTTCTGGGAGATGGCAGTGATCAATGATGAGATTGATGCATATCATGGAGAGAAAGTAGGAGTCGGACTAATCCAGGTAAGTGATATCTATCATGAAGCAGTGAAATATCTAAAAGAGGGCAACTTCAAGGTAAAAGATCATGTGGATATTGAGACAGATCTGATCGAAAAGACGTTTACAAACAAAGAATTATGCGAAAGCATCAAGAAGACAAACGATCCAAATCTGTTAGATCTGATCGATCAAAAAGTATTAAGAGAAAAAACAGAAGAGATTATCAGGATCATAGAAGAGATTCCAAAAGCAGATGAGATTGTTGCAATGTTAGAAAAAGTACATGGAGTAAAAAGCTTAGAAGACATCGGATTTACACCAGATATGAAAGAGAAAACAGCAAGAGTTGCACCATATATCCGTGACCGTATTACATTCTTAAGAATCCTGAAATTCTATGATTTTTATGATGATGTGATCAAATAGGAGGGCAGCTCATGTTTGAAAAAATCAAATGTTTTATTCTTGATATGGATGGAACAATCTATCTTGGGAATGAACTATTCCCATTCACCAAAGATTTTTTAAAGAAAGTCGAGGAAACTGGAAGAGAATATTATTTCTTTACCAATAATTCATCAAAAAGCCAGCGGGCTTATATTGAGAAACTTGGGAAGCTTGGGATACCGATTAAGAAAGATCAGATGATGATCTCAAGTCATGTGATCATCAAATATCTTAAAGAACATTACGATGGAAAGAGTATTTATGTGCTAGGGACCCCATCCCTGATCCAGGAATTTCAATATTTTGATATGAACCTGACAGACGAAAATCCAGATATCGTAGTCTTGGGATTCGATACAACCTTAACTTATGAAAAGCTTTCCAAAGCATGCCATTATATCCGGAATGGCTGTACATACTTTGGAATCAATCCAGACTGGAACTGCCCGATGGAAGGTGGAACATTTATTCCAGACTGTGGTTCCATGGCAAAATTAATTGAGGCTTCAACGGGAAGATTTCCAGAATTCTTTGGAAAACCGTCGAAACATACACTGGACTATATCATCCAGCAAACGGGATACGAACCGGACGAGATTGCTATTGTAGGGGACCGGCTGTATACCGACATCGCAGTTGCAGATCAAAGTGATGTGACATCAATCTTAGTGCTAAGTGGAGAGAGCACAAGAGAAGATGTAAAAACAAGCGATGTAAAACCGAATGTGATCTTAGAAGATCTTTCTGAGATCACCAAAATGTTATAACGCAAAAAGGACACGGAATGATCACTACTAGTTCCGTGTCCAATTTTATATTAAAAAACATTATTAAAATTTTAATAGCGAAAGTTATAAATTGATATTTTTTCGTGTACGAGCAACATTCGTAGAATCACGAGAAATAAGTTTTGATTTGTATTCAATACGGATCACACATTTATCATCTTGAACGAAGAAGTCATCCTTTTCCTGAATCTTTTCATAGATCATATCAAATGCTTTCTTTCCTTTGTCTTCCATGTAATGCTCCACAGTCGTCAATGAGATTGGAAGCAGACTGGAAGCAAAGTCATTGTCAAACCCACATACACTGAAATCATCTGGAATCAGATAGCCTTTTTTAAGGATCGCATCCATGATCCCATAAGAAACCATATCGTTGTTACCGATGAATGCAGTAAGATTTGCGAGATTTCTGTCATCAAGACATTCATTGCATAATTGATAACCAACGCCGTGTTCTAAGAAAATATTTTTACGTTCAAGTTCTGGATCGATTTTGGCTTCTTTTACAATGATATTATAAGGTTCATTCATACAAAGTTTCTTATAGGTGTTTTGAATTGCTTTTAAACGTTGATAACGCATGGCAAGAGACAGGCTTTTACCAATCGTGGTTGTTAAAAATGCGATATTACGGTGTCCAAGTTCATATAAATGTTCAGCCATCAAAACTCCGGCAGTATAGTTGCTTGTCTCGATGACATTCAGATCAATATCCGTTGTTTTATCTCCGATAACGATTACGGGATATTTCTTAGCAACCTTTTCTAAAAACTGTGGGCATTGCGGCATCATAGTAAAAACAATACCACTGACATGTAGTTTGATCATATCCTGAAGGAACTCTTTTTCCAAGGTTTCATCACGAAAAGTCGTGATGATCAAAGTTTTAAATCCTTTTTGATAAGCAGCCTGCTCAATGGATTGTGCGATCGTAGAGTAATAAGAGTTTGATATGTTAGGGCAAAAAATAGCAATATATTTTGCGGATTTTTGAGTATTGTAAGTAGGTGTACCATTCTTTTTTGGGGAAGAAGAAATCTCATATCCCAATTTTTTCGCAGAGGACAGAACCTTTTTAACCGTTTCATTGGAAAAAGAAACGCCTTCGCGTTTATTTAAGATCATGGAAACAGAACTTACGGAAACACCAGAATCATTTGCAATGTCTTTTAATGTAACTTTTTTATGATATGACATAATTCCCTCCTGAATAATATTAAAAATTTAATAAAAAACAGAAAGAAACTATTCAAAATAGACAAAAATTAATGAGAATTATTAGTCAATAATCTGTATTTTTATTAAAACAATTAAAAATAATTGAATAAAACAATTAAAAAAGTTAAAATTCAATTAAAGAAACAGAGATACAAAAATTAAAAGTTTAATTAATTTTAACACATTTATTATTCCGGAACAATAAAAATGTATTCTCGAGAGCGTGATATGAAAAAGGAGGTTGCATTTATGAAAGTTATTCAGATTTCAGATTTCCATTTAAGAGGTGATGGGAAATTATCTTTCCAGAAAGCAGATACAATGAAAGCCTTGCATCAGACGATCGATTATTTTTGTTCAATGAAGGATTATGAATTACCAGAATTTTTTGTAGTGACTGGGGATTTGTCTGAGGGTGGAACAAGGGAAGGATATGAGTTTATGAGAGAGGGACTTAGAAAACTTCCAAGACCAGTCTACATTGTTCCTGGGAACCATGATAAAAGAGACTTCTTTTTAGAAATGTTTACAGAGGAAACTCCGGTAAAAGAGGATATCAAACCTTATATCTGCTATACAATTGATGAATATCCAGTTCGAGTGATCGTAATTGATACAAGCAAACCATCTTGTCATTCGGGTGGATTAAGCGATCGGGTAGCAGAGTGGCTGGAAGAAAGAATTACAGAATATCCTGAGAAACCAACATTAGTATTTACACATCATCCACCATTTGTAACAGGATTGCCAGCAATGGATGAAGGATTTGATCAGGCAGACAGACTTGCACAGATCTTAAATAAACATGAAAATGTTACGTTATGTTGTGGTCATATGCATACTGCTATTTTTACATCATGGCATAAAATTCCATGTGTGACATGTCCACCGATCGCAATGCAGATGGAAGTTGATTTTAGGGGGAAAAATGATATAAATCTTACAGAGGAAGAGAAAAAAGAGGAATTTAAAGGTGGAGGAGATCGCTTCTTCCTTGGAAATCCAGGATATTTGATTCATGATCTTCAAGGAGATCGCATTAATACACATTATCAGACAATTCCAACGGGTGCTGATTATTCAGGACCATGGCCATTTAAATACTATGAAGGGGAAGAAGATTAACAAGAAGGAGGATAAAATATATGGAAAAAAATAATTTTCGAAAAATCGCAACGATCACATTGTTTGAAAGTGCGGTGCAATGGTATTGTTTCTTATTATACGGAACGGCAGCGGGAACTGTGTTTCATAAAGTGTTTTTCTCACAGACAGGAAATGGAACAACAGCGCTGATCCTTTCTTATATGTCATTTGCGATTGGATATATTGCAGGTCCATTTGGTGCGGTTTTCTTTGGACATATTGGCGATAGAAAAGGTCGAAAAGTTACGATGTATGCATCTTTATTGATGATGGGAATTTCGACATCGATCATCGGAATCCTGCCGCCAGCAGCAAGCGCAGGAGTCGGAGTAGTTATCGTTCTTCAGTTAATGCGTTTGGCACAATGCTTTGGACGTGGTGGAACATGGGGTGGAGGAATCTTAATGGCATACGAAAATGTGCCAGAGAATAAGAGATCTTTCTATGCAGCGATTCCACAAATCGGTCTTCCGATAGGATTCGGATTATCTTCTATTTTGATCGCAGTACCAACATTGTTATTACCAGAAGATATTTTCTTTACATGGGGATGGAGAATTCCTTTCTTGGCAGCAATTATCTTGACAGTGATCGTTATCCGTCAAAAAGGTGAAATGATGGAAACAGAAGATTATAAGAAGGCACAGGCAAAATTAGAGGCAGAAGAAGCAGAAGGAAAGAAACATAAAGTTGGATTTATTCCAATGGTAAAAGGATACTGGAAAACATTACTTCTTGGATGTGGTACAAGATGGGTAGATGGAACATTTTATAATATTTTTATCGTATGGATCTTGTCTTATTGCATTAACTGGCTTGGAATGCCACTGATCCAGACTTATATTATTACGATCATAGCATGTATTTTTAAGATTCCATTTACACTGTTTGGTGGATGGTGTGCACAAAAATTGGGAAATACAAGAACATTTGTAATTGGAGCTTTAGCATCAGCTGTTTTGAGTATTCCTACACTGAAAGTTATTGAATTAAGCAAAGGAAATCTAGCGATCACAATTATTGGAATCGTTCTTGGCTGGAGTATTGCATATAACCTGATCTGGGCTGTTATCAGTTCTTTATGGTCTTCTTACTTTGAAACAGAAGTACGTTATTCAGGAATTTCTTTTGTATATCATGTGCCAAGTTTCTTGGTAGCTGGGATGGTACCAACAATCTGTACATTACTGATCAACTATGGAAAAGGTGATACGATTTATGTAGGTATCTATTCTACAGTTGTAGCACTGATCAGTGCTGCATGTGCACTGGCTCTAAAAGCTCGACATGATCGAGGAGAGAAATAAAGAATGAAGGATTTGCAGGGGGATCATATGTTTGAAAAAATCAAATGTTTTATTCTTGATATGGATGGAACGATTTATCTTGGGAATGAACTATTTTCATTTACGAAAGATTTTTTAAAGAAAGTTGAAGAAACAGGGAGAGAATATTATTTCTTTACGAATAATTCTTCGAAAAGCCAGCAAGATTATATTGAGAAACTTGAAAGGTTTGGAATCAGGATCAAAAGGCAGCAAATGATGACATCCACACATGTGATCAGTCGATATTTGAAACAACACTATGAGGGAAAAAGTGTTTATGTGGTAGGGACCCCATCCCTGATCCGGGAATTTCAATATTTTGGTATAAATGTGACAGAAGAAGATCCAGATATTGTAGTTCTTGGATTTGATACAACCTTAACTTATGAAAAGCTTTCCAAAGCATGTCATTATATCCGAAATGGCTGTACATACTTTGGAATCAATCCAGACTGGAACTGCCCGATAGAAGGCGGAGCATTTATTCCAGACTGTGGTTCCATGGCAAAATTAATTGAGGCTTCAACGGGAAGATTTCCAGAATTCTTTGGAAAACCGTCGAAACATACACTGGACTATATCATCCAGCAAACGGGATACGAACCGGACGAGATTGCTATTGTAGGGGACCGGCTGTATACCGACATCGCAGTTGCAGATCAAAGTGATGTGACATCAATCTTAGTGCTAAGTGGAGAGAGCACAAGAGAAGATGTAAAAACAAGCGATGTAAAACCGAATGTGATCTTAGAAGATCTTTCTGAGATTACTAAAATGTTATAACGCGAAAAAAGATACCAAATGATTCACTACTAGTTTGGTATCTTTTTTCATATTTGATCAAAGTTACAACATCCTGTTCTTCCCACCATTCTCTGATAAAATCTGTTTTATCGATATAAAAACAATGATTTTCACGAAGAGAAGCAAAACCTTGATTGCCGAGAGAAATTGGTAATTGCATGATAGGAAATCTGCTTTCCTGTTGTGTTTTACGTCACGTATACTATAATTATAACTGAAGAAAGAATTGATTTCCAGAAATAAAATTACACATCACGAGAGGAAAATGATATGAATTTTGGAATTATAGGATTTGGCAGAATCGCCAGAAAGTTTGTACAGGCAATTGAGGCAACAGATGAAGGAAAGATTTATGCGATCAGCTCACGTTCAGTTTCCATGGATGATCCATATTTAAAGGAACATCCAGAAGTCAAAGTATATAAAGATTATGAAGAACTGCTAAATGATCCGCAGGTAGATGCAGTTTATATCGCACTCACACATAAATTTCATAAAGAATGGATCTTAAGATCATTGGAACACCATATCCCAGTATTAAGTGAGAAGCCGTTAGTGTTAACATCCACAGATGTAGATGAGATTCAAGAAAAAGTAAAGAAAACAAATACATTGTGTACCGAAGCATTAAAAACAAAATTTAACACAGGGTATGATCATCTAAAAGAAGATCTGAAGAAAATCGGAAACATCCAAACAATTTATGCAAATTTCTGCTCAGATTCATTAGAATTGCCTAAGACATCATTTTTATTTGATAAAGAACAAGGTGGGGCATTAAATGATATTGGAAGCTATGTGCTTGGATTTATTCTGGGAATTCATGAAGAAGAAATTGATAAGATAGAAACTGAGAGAAAAGATATTGAAGGTATCAATTATTATTTCAGATCAAAGATTTATTTTAAAGATGGATGCATCGCAACCGCCGAAGGTGCAATCGATCGAGAAATGGATAGATATGCAAAAATCGTCGGAACTAAAGGAGAGATCATGATTCCAAATTATAACAGGATCATTGATTATACGATTCATTGGAATAACGGAACAACAGAGACGAAAAGTTATCCATTTAAAGGAAATGATATGACAATGCAGATACAGAATTTTATGGAAGATGTGGAAAATGGAAAGGTACAGAGTGAGAAACATTGTCTGGAGGATACAAAGAAGATTCTGGAAGTTAGTGAGATGATATCGGCATAGTAAAATGCAAGAATGTAAAATTTAATAAAACAAAATCGCTGTGTGATGGTCTATAAAGGTTGTTGCATAGCGATTTTATTTTATTTCATAGAATTAAAACTTTTTAACAAATGATTCCGTATATAATAATGTACAGTACAAAAAAACCAAGAAATGAGTGGCATGCATGCTAATAGAACAAAAGTTGATCAAAAGAATAAAGAAAAAACAAGATAAAGAAGCAGCCAACGCACTGATCTCATATTATTACAAAGAAGTCTATGCATATGTATACCGACAAACAGGAAATGAAGAACTTGCAAAAGATTTGACACAGGATATTTTTATACAGATCTTGCAAAAGATCACAATATTTGATCATAAAAAGGCTTCATTTCGGACATGGATGTATAGGATTGCATCGAATAAGATATGTGATCATTATCGAAGCAAGGTACATCGTTTGTCATTAAAGCAAGAACAGATTGATATGACAGATGAGAATCTGGAACTTCATAGTGGTAATTTAGGAACAGCGGTCAGGGACTTGTCCGAGTTGATCATCCATAAGGAGCTGATAGAGGACATTATGGAAATTGTTTCGCTATATAAGCAGGAGTGGCAGGAGATTTTTTATATGAAATGTTTTGAAGAAAGGACATTTCAGGATATATCGCAGACATTAAATATTTCCGAAAACACAGTGAAATCAAGGTTTTATAAAATGATACGACAAATAAAAAGCGAGGTGGACTATCAGTAATGAAAAAAGAAAATAATCAGGAATTTTATGTAGAACAGATGGACGTTCGTTACCCACGACGGTCAGAAATACAGAATGAAATTGAAGACATCATTTTAAAAGGTATGCCTCAAAAGATTTCATTTCTAAAAAGAATGAAAAAGATTTATCTGGGACCTGGGTTAAGAGTCATTTATTATAAAAATCTTTCTGTATTTTTTGCAACGTTTATAATTTATTTTGCCGTGTGTCTTGGACTAGTACTTTCCTTTGAGGAGGAAATCAGACAATTTGGGGCAGCTTTTTTGGGAATGCCCGTTTTCTTTCTATTGTTTTCTTACTTTACTTGCTATATGGACGAACAGACGCAGATCAATGAATTAAGAAATACGATGTATTATTCGATGAATTATATTGTGAGCCTTCGCCTATTTTATACAGCAGTCGTATTATCTCTGGTGAATACCAGCTTTTTATTCCTTAGTGGGATTAGGGAGAAAGCAATCTTATCGGTTGGAGTTGTTGGAGTTTCAAGTATGCTGGTCTTTGCGATCATTGCTGTATACATTTATCGCAGATGGAATAACTATAAGTGCTTTGCGGGTCTTGGTGCAATATGGGTATTACTTTTTGCAGCGATCATGCGATTACCGGAAACAAAGATTTTATTTCTTTTTGAATATATTCCATTAGGAATTCAGATTGCAACAATGATCGTGTGTTTTGTGGCTTTATTTACTTTGGTTGGAAGAATGGAGGAGAAGGATGCTTACACTTTCGCATATTAGAAAAGATTATGGAAAATTCACAGCAGTGGAAGATATTAATCTGGAACTTGAAAATGGTTTATATGCCATGCTCGCACCAAATGGTGCAGGGAAAACGACATTGATCAAAATGATCACAACACTTTTGTATCCAACAAGTGGAGAGATTTTATACGATGGAATGGATATTTATAAAATGGGAGAAACATACCGGGATGTGATCGGTTATCTGCCACAGCATTTTGGATATTATAAAAATAATACACCAACACAGTATCTTGATTATCTTGCAGCGTTAAAAGGAATTTCCAAAGAAGCTGCAAGAGAAAAAATTCCAGAATTATTGGAGTTAGTAGGATTAAGCGATGTCTCCAATAAGAAAATGAAAAAATTCTCTGGTGGAATGATTCAGCGTGTAGGGATAGCACAGGCAATGTTAAATGATCCAAAAATTCTTGTATTAGATGAACCAACGGCAGGACTTGATCCAAAAGAGAGAGTAAGATTTCGAAATATATTATCCGTATTATCCAAGGATCGAATAGTGATCCTTTCAACGCATATCGTATCAGACATTGAATCTATTGCAAATCATGTCATTATGATCAAAGAAAAACAGTTATTAAAAAATGATACAGTTCCAAACATCTGCAAGGAGCTTGAGGGGAAGGTATTTGAGAAATCAATCAATGAATCCAAGATCCAAGAATTTGAACAAAAACGAATCATTTTATCCATGCGACAGGAATCAGAAAAAATGATGGTCCGATATTATAGTGAGGAAGAAGATAATAATGCAAGACCGTGTACACCAAACCTTGAAGATGTATTTTTAGTCACTTACAGGGAGGAAAAATAACATGCGGATCATAATCAATGAATGTAAAAAAATATTGGATATTCGAATCATACTGTTATTATGTATGTTCTCTATTTTATACTATATGACATTTACACAAATATATCGATATCCAACTGGAGGACAGTTAACAAATACAAAGTATGACATTCCATTTACGGCAGAACTAGTGAAAGAATGGGGACCAAAGTGGAAAGTAAAAGATGAAAAACAATACCAGGAGAAACATCAGGAATTAGAAAGAGGTTTTGCAAAGATCATAAAACAAGATCAAGAGCTTTCAAAAAGAGGGATTGTGGATTATGAAATTTTTAATAAAAAATATGAAGAACTTGGTCAAAAAACAACTTTATCAAAGCAGGAAAAAGAACTTGATAAAATATTAGAAAATTATGTGTTTTATAATGATAAGACATCAAAAATTTTTTTGGATATACAAGCTTTAGAACATATCAGAGAGTTTCAAGGATCTGAATATGGAGTTTCGGATAAAAAATATAAAGAATTAAAAGCAGATGGATTTTTTGATGGAACGAAGTTATATCAAAAGGCAATCGAAAAGAGGGTAAAAAGAGATTACATATCATTAGTACATGAGGGAGTGTTTTACATTTTGCAAGAAGATATGGTAACGATCGGTGGTTTGATCATGATCTGTTTTTTTGCATTGATCATTCCATATCAGCTAAAACAGCGTTTAAGACAGGTTATTCCGATTCTGGCAACGACGAAAACAGGAAGAAGGATTTATCAGATTCAATTGATAGCAAGTGCACTTGTTGCACTCTTTGTTGGAATTCTTCAAATGGCTGTATATGGGATTATCTGGCATTTGAAGGGATTATCGGTATTTTGGAGATGTGAGAGTTGGGGAATCGCATCAAATTCTTACTGGTGCGATAAGCTTTCTTTTGGAACTTATATGTTACTTTATATGGCTCTGATCTTATTATTTGCAATCGCAAGTATTGTGATCATTGATTTTATCGGCAGAACAATTGGAAATTATATGGGAGCTGTTGCGGTTTCAATTCCAGTATGTGGGGTGATGATGTTTCTTATGAGGAAAATTTATTATATGCTCTTTCTGATCACAAATGATCAGGTTCTGGCATACTGGGAATTATATGCACTCGCAACATGGCTCATAGTGATGCTTCTGTTTTATAAGATCAGAAGTAAGCGATGGAAAAAGGTGGATTTATGAGAATTTTTAAATTAGAGTTTCAAAAGATCATGAAAAATCCAATGCTTTGGTTATTGGCAGTGATATTTTGTCTTGTGAATTGTTTAATTATTTACAATGAGGTGGGAAATAAGGATACATCCAAAGAATTAGTGATCATGCATGACATTATTAAAAAAACAGATGATACAAACCACTCACGCCAGGCTAAAAATAGAAATGAAAGAAAGCAGTTATCCGAGGCATATCAAGAATATTACAAAAAAAATATCGACTTGTATGACAAACTTGATATGACGAAGATCCTAAAACAAAAAGAAGAAATGCTTCAGTATCACCCTAAGGGATTTATGAAGAAATTCGTAAAAGATAACTATGAGCATCTGCAAAAAAGAGTGGAGGAGATCAAATCTGATAAAGAATATAACGATGCTTTTTATCCAGGACAGTATTATGAGATCCATTCGTTATTATATTCAAAGTTAGGGAAAAAATTAATCGTGGAAATGAGTCTTTTGATGGCACTCAGTATTTTGTTTATCATGGATTATGAGAGACTGCAAAAGACAAATGATCTTGTAGATGCAACCAGAACTGGGAAGAGAATCATGGATTATAAAGCTTTTACGGGGACGTTAAGTGGAATTTTATTTTCAGCGATACTATGCAGTGTTACATGGATTTATTTTTTTTACTGCGTATCATTCAAAGGACTATGGAATGTCTCGGTTGCCTCCACACTAGTTGCAGAAAAAAGATATTCGGGATGGTTTTATCCATTTGTTACATTCTTTAAAATGACGCAGATACAATACTTGATCCTAACACTTACCGTATATCTTGGAATCATCCTGTTGATTGCACTGGCAACGATCGCAATCCAATTCTTGCTAGGGAACAGTTATTTTTCATTTGCTATATTAATTCTCTTAAACATGGCATTGTTCCTAGGTGCTTACTATTCGAATGTAACATTTATGGATGTTATATTACGCCTGCTAAACCCAACAAATCTCTATATTACAAGCGGAGCCTGGTTTATGGAAAATGACATTACATTGTCATTTGCAGGAAATGAATTCTGGATTATAGGAGTGACGGGGGTATGGATGACTTTGTGTGTTAAAATAGCAAGAAAATTTAAGTTGTATGACAGAAATGTATCGAGTATTCATAAAAACATAAAGAAAGAAAGATAGGTGTACGAAAAACGAATTTCATTGACGGATTTTTTGCAAAATGCTGATCCGCCAACACTCCTGCACAACTCACTGCGTTCAAACAGTGCCCGTGTTGGCTGCGATTTTGCAAAAAATCCTATGAAATTCTATCATTTCGTACACCTATCTTTCTTTATGTTTTTATGAATACCTGAAGACATTACCGTATACAATTAAGATTTTCAAGACAGAAGAGTGGATGTTTTACTATGTTGGTTTACATCTTTTAGATGATTGATAACTACAAATTCAAATAATCCCGGATAAAAAACGCCGTCATCAAATGAAACCTCTCTACCGTATCATCCAATTTCAAATCCCAATGATCCTCGATCACCCGCATCCGATAAGTGATCGTATTTCGATGACAAAACATATTCGAAGCCACATGCTGAATACTCCCATTACAAAGCAGATACTGATGCAATGTCTCCAGATAATTTGTATCATGAATCTCATCATACTCTTCAATATTCTTCAAATACTCATCATGATAAGCCATCAAAAGATTTTTATCATTCACAGAATGAAGAATTCGAAAGAATCCCATCTCCTCAAACCGGGCAATTTCTTGTCCATTATTCGCAGCATAAACAAGAGCAGCCAGAGAACGTTGATAACTTACACGAATCTCACGAAGTGTGTGGACAGAACTTCCAATCCCTGCATAAATCTGCATTTTTTTAAACGAACTTTCCAGTGTAGAGATTAAAGAAGATATTTCGTTATAAATCAATTCTTCTTCCATGTCATGAAAAACAAACAAAAAATGATTCTTATAAAAAGCAATATGAATATCCAGATCGTTTAGTTTGATATAACTTTCCATCAAAAACAGCAGACGCAATTTAAGATCATCAGAGATCGCTTTCTTATTACATTTCATTAAAGCAATCTCATAACAATCTTCTTTCTCAAAATGATTGTCTTCAAGAATTCGCAAAGCATCATAATGGTGCAGGGAATCTTTTTCAATAAAAGATAAAAATGCATCCGTGATAGAAGTATCTTTCTGTGTATCCATAAAGATCTTATTATAATAATCTCTCGTAATATCATAAATATGAACTTTCCAAGGCATCTCGATCAATGGATAGTTGTGTTTGTCGCACAATGCTTTAATAGAATCAGTGATATCTTCGGAAAGAATATATTTTCCTGTATTTAAGATCATCCCGCAAGTATGGCTTTTGATCATCGTTTCAATAAAATCATAAAGAGAAGCCTCATCCTGACAGTTGATCCCTGTCGTGATGATCAGTTCCCCACCCTTTAGAAAGTCGTGGGTAGAACTGTCTTCAGAGACATAAACCCAGTTCATGATATGATCGATCCCGGCTTCACCTGCGATCATGGAAAAATGATATTGTTGTTTGGTCTGTGTATATAATTCATTTAATGTAAGAGGCATTTTGCTGCCCTCCTTTATTTGTGTCGTATTCATTTGAAGTCATGTAAAAATAGTCTACCATATTTGAACCTATTTGTGCAATGAACACAAAGGATCAAAGGAAAATTGTGATAAAAGAATATAGGAAACTAATAAAAAATTGGTGGAATGATCACACAAAAATGAAAAAAATTATTCAAAAAAATAAATAACTATTTAATAAGAAGAAACCAGAGAAAAATTGATGAAAAATTCAATTTCTCTGGTTATTTTTGGTAAAAATAGATAAGAAACAAAAAATATGGTGGTTTGCATTTGTAAAAAATGTTATAATAATCTTTGTAAAAAGATTTCGCAAAAAGGAGGAAATATCTATGCATAAGTATGGACCAGTGATCAAGATGTTGTCATTGGTGACTCAGATAGGAATTACGATGTTGACTTCTGTTTTTTTATGCATGGCGATCGGAATGTGGATTGATAAACATTTTTCCACAAATCTATTTCTTCTTTTTCTGATTCTTGGTATTATGGGAGGAATCAGAGGAGTATATTCTCTGATTCACAATATACTGGAACAGGAAGATATGGAGGATAAAGATGAGAGATAAATTAAGACAGCTAGACGAGACATACCTAGATCTTGTGATCGGAATTCTTTTGTGCGGAGTGTTATCTGCGATTTTGGGTATGATAATAACCAGAGGTGATCTAAGATATCTGATCGGAGCTATTGTGGGAACGATCTTTGCTCTCGTGATGATCACAACGATGATGGTAAGCATCCAGAAGTCCGTACAGATGGATACTCATCAGGCAAGCCGGAATATGATCAAGAGTGCGTTGATAAGATATGTAGCGACATTGGTTATTTTATACGTGATGATCAAACTTAGTATGAGTGCTTTTATTGCTGCATTGGTTGGATTCTTAAGCAGTAAGTTTGCAGCATTTTTACAAAAACCGATTCACGAGCATATCACGCGCAGAGTTTTACAAGAATAACGTGAATCACATTTTCCGGGTTTCTAACATGGAGAAAGAGAAAATCGGAGAAATGGAAAATATAATAAAAAGGAGGTTGTGCCATGGGAATTATGAATGCCCCCATGATGTTGGCAGCATCATCCGGTGATGACGTTGACTTTATGGTGCATGGGCTGATCCCGCTGAAGTTTTTCGGGCATAAGGTCTGGATCACGACAACGCATGTGACGACGCTGATCGTTATGGTGTTTATCATCGTATTAGCATTGATCGCAAGACATGCAGTTCTTCACGGTGATGAGAAGCCGTCAGGACTTCAGAATTTTGTGGAGATGATCGTTGAGATGCTTGATAATCTGGTAAAGGGAAGCATGGGAAGACATTGGCGTCCATTTGTAAATTACATTGGAACGATCATGGTCTTTATCTTTTTTGCAAATACATCTGGATTATTTGGCTTAAGACCACCGACAGCGGATTATGGGACAACGCTTGCGTTAGCGTTGATCACGTTTGTACTGATTCAGTACAGTGCATTTAAGACGAGTAAATTACATGTATTTACAGATCTTTTCAAACCGATCCCAATCTTATTTCCAATTAACCTGATCGGAGAGTTTGCGACACCGCTTTCCATGTCTCTTCGTTTGTTTGGAAATATTATGGCGGGTACGATCATGATGGCATTGTGGTACGGATTGCTGCCATGGCTTGCGCAGCTAGGTATTCCAGCATTCTTGCATATGTACTTTGATCTGTTTTCAGGAGCGATCCAGACATTTGTATTTGCGATGCTGACAATGACATTTATCACAGATAAGCGGGAAGCTTAAATTTTAGCGACAAAATTTTATGTAGTTTAGGAGGAAAAAACTATGAATATTTCAAGTGAAGCATTTGTATTAGGGTGTTCTGCGATCGGAGCAGGACTTGCACTGATCGCAGGTATCGGACCTGGTGTTGGACAGGGATACGCAGCAGGACAGGGTGCAGCAGCAGTAGGACGTAATCCAGGAGCGAAAGGTGATATCACATCTACCATGCTTCTTGGACAGGCGGTAGCAGAGACAACAGGTCTTTATGGTCTGGTTATTGGTTTGATCTTATTATATGCAAATCCACTGTTTGCAAAACTTTAATAAAACAAGCCGAAGGGAGGCCAAGGCGTGGACGGAAGAATATTTGGATTAGATATTCAGCTTGGCTTTGATGTGATTATGCAGGGAATCGCAGTGTTCATCATGTTTGCACTGCTTTCCTATATTCTGTTTGAACCGGTTCGCAAGATCTTAGAAGACCGTAAGAACAGAATTGCAGATGAGATCGATCAGGCAGCAGCCGATCAGGCAGAAGCTGCAAAGTTAAAAGCCGAATACGATCATAAACTAAAAAATGTTGAAAAAGAAGCAGATGCCCTAATGGCACAGGCCAGAAAGAAAGCACTGAAGAGAGAGGAAGAGATCGTTGCAGGAGCGAAAGAAGAAGCTGCAAGGATCATAGAAAGTGCGAATCATGAGGCAGAGCTTGCAAGAATCAATGCACAGGATCAGATGAAGCAGGAGATGGTCAAGATGGCAGTCTTAATGGCTGGCAAATTCATTCAGAACCAGATGGATGAGAAAGACCAGAATGCTTTCGTTGATCAGACCTTACAGGAAATGGGTGATAAGACATGGCTTCAAGAGTAGATAAGATTTACGGGGATGCCTATATTTCTGTGAAAACAGATGAGGACGATCTTTTAGAAGCTTTGGAAGAGGCGAAAGCTGTCAAAGAAGTCTTAGATTCCAACACAGATTTCGTGAATTTCCTAAATCATCCCCAGATCACAAAAGAAGAGAAGATGGAGGCAGCAAAGAACGTTTTTGATGGCCGGGTTTCTGATGATATGACAGGATTTTTGATGATCATCATCAAGAAAGGACGTTTTAAAGAATTTGATGGAATCTTTACTTACATCATTTCGAATATCAAACGTCAGTTAGGAATCGGAGCCCTACATGTAACGTCAGCAATGCCGCTGTCACAAGAACAAAAAGACAAGATCTTAAAGAAAGTCATTGCTTCTTCAGAATATCAGAAGTTAGAGGTGACTTATGAGACAGATAAAGACATCATCGGTGGATTGATCCTTCGTATGGATGATCGGATTGTGGATAATTCCATTCGTACAAAGCTTGATTCGATGGGAAGATATCTGTCACAAATACAACTATAGAACAGGAGGAAGATAAGCCCCATGAATTTAAGACCAGAAGAGATCAGTTCTGTGATCAAAGAACAGATCAAACAATATTCAACAAAGCTTGAAACCTCTGATATTGGAACGGTAATACAGGTTGCCGATGGAATCGCCAGAATCCATGGATTAGAGAAAGCGATGCAGGGAGAACTGCTCGAATTTCCAGGGGAAGTTTATGGAATGGTATTAAACTTAGAAGAGGACAACGTAGGTGCAGTTCTCTTAGGTGACCGAAAGAATATTAACGAAGGCGATATTGTCAAGACAACGGGCCGCGTGGTAGAAGTGCCAGTTGGAGATCAACTGACAGGACGTGTCGTAAACTCCTTAGGACAGCCAATTGACAATAAAGGTCCGATCGAGACAGATAAATATCGTCCAATTGAAAGAGTTGCGTCAGGAGTAATCTCAAGAAAATCCGTAGATACTCCAATCCAGACAGGAATCAAAGCGATCGATGCGATGGTACCGATCGGAAGAGGACAGCGTGAGCTGATCATCGGAGACCGTCAGACAGGTAAGACAGCGATCGCGATCGATACGATCATTAATCAGAAAGGACAGGGTGTTCACTGTATTTATGTGGCAATCGGCCAGAAAGCATCCACAGTTGCTAATATCGTCAAGACATTAGAAGAGTTTGGTGCGATGGATTATACAACGATCGTAGCATCTACAGCTAGTGAATTAGCACCGCTTCAGTATATCGCACCATACGCAGGATGTGCGATCGGTGAAGAATGGATGGAGAGAGGAGAAGATGTATTAGTTGTATATGATGATTTAAGCAAACATGCAACTGCATACCGTACACTTTCCTTACTTCTTCGCAGACCACCTGGACGTGAAGCTTATCCTGGAGATGTATTCTATTTACATTCAAGACTTTTAGAGCGTGCAGCCAGATTATCTGATGAATTAGGTGGAGGATCATTAACAGCCCTTCCGATCATCGAGACTCAGGCAGGTGATGTATCTGCATACATTCCAACCAACGTTATTTCCATCACAGATGGACAGATCTATCTGGAAACAGAGATGTTTAATGCAGGTTTCAGACCAGCGATCAATGCCGGACTTTCTGTATCACGAGTTGGAGGATCTGCACAGATCAAGGCAATGAAGAAGATTGCAGGACCAATTCGTACAGACCTTGCACAGTATCGAGAACTGGCAGCATTTGCCCAGTTTGGATCAGAGCTTGACGATGATACAAAAGAACGATTAGATCAGGGTGAGAGAATCAGAGAGATCTTAAAACAGCCACAGTATCAGCCATTACCAGTTGAGAAACAGGTTGCAATCATTTATGCAGCAGTCAAGAAACATCTCTTAGACCTGCCAGTAGATCAGATTCTTGATTTCCAGAAAGAATTATTTGAACTGATTGATACAAAATATCCAGAGATCTTTACAAGCATTGCCGAGACGAAAGTCATGGATGATGCGACAGAAGAGAAACTGATCAAAGCGATCAATGAAGCAAAAGAATCATTTAGAAAGTAAGGTGATCTGTCATGGCATCGATAATTGATATTAAAAGACGAAAAGCCAGCGTCGAAAGTACCGGACAGATCACAAAAGCGATGAAACTTGTATCCACGGTAAAGTTACAGAGAGCCAAGCAGCGTGCAGATGAGTCAAAAGCATACTTTAATAAGATGTATGAGACGATCAGCTCGATCCTTGCCAAAGCAGGTAATATCAATCATCCGTATTTACAGGAAAATGGTTCCACAAAGAAAGGGATCATTACCATTTCATCCAACCGTGGATTAGCAGGAGGATATAATAACAATATTGTGAAACTGATCCGGGACAGCGGTATGAACAAAGAAGATATCATGATCTATGCGGTAGGACATAAAGCGATGGATACGTTAAAACATCGTGGGTATGAGATTGTTTCTGATGATTCAGAGATGATCAACGAGCCAGTCTATGATGATGCCAGAATCTTAGGAGAGAAGCTTCTAAAAGCTTTTGAAGATGGAGAGATCGGTGAGATCTATCTGGCATACACCGATTTTAAAAATACCGTGGTTCATGAACCAAAACTTGTAAAATTACTCCCAATTGAGAATGATCAGCAGGCAAATGAAGAGAAGTCTGAAAGCAAGGCCCCAATGAATTTTGAGCCAGAGCCGGAAGAAGCACTTTCTTTATTAATTCCAAAGTATATCTGCAGCATGATCTATGGAGCCTTAGTTACATCTGTAGCAAGTGAAAATGGAGCCAGAATGCAGGCAATGGATTCTGCGACAAGCAATGCAGAAGAGATGATCTCAAACTTAGAACTTGCATACAACCGAGCAAGACAGGGAGCGATCACACAAGAATTAACAGAGATCATTTCAGGAGCAGAAGCCCTGAAGTGATGGACTCGATATAAGAAGCAGGAGGAAATAACATGGCAGATAATCGTACAGGAAAGATCACACAGGTCATCGGTGCGGTTCTGGATATCAAATTTGGCAGTGACAATCTGCCAGAGATCAATGATGCGATCGATATTCAGACAAAAGACGGCGGGAAATTAGTCGTTGAAGTTGCACAGCACCTGGGTGATGACACCGTAAGATGTATCGCAATGGGACCAACCGACGGATTAGTCCGTGGAATGGAAGCACAGGCTACAGGCGGACCGATCTCCGTTCCTGTAGGAGAGGCAACCTTAGGACGAATCTTTAACGTGCTGGGAGATCCTATTGATAATAAACCGGCACCAGAAGGAGCCAACCGCTTACCAATCCACAGAAAAGCACCGGAATTTTCAGAACAATCTACAGAGACAGAAGTTCTGGAAACAGGAATCAAAGTCGTTGACCTTCTCTGCCCATACCAGAAGGGTGGAAAGATCGGTCTGTTCGGTGGTGCGGGAGTAGGAAAAACCGTACTGATCCAGGAGCTGATCCGAAATATCGCAACAGAGCATGGTGGATATTCCGTATTCACTGGTGTAGGAGAACGTACTCGTGAAGGAAATGATCTATACACAGAGATGAGTGAATCAGGTGTTATCGACAAGACCGCCATGGTCTTTGGACAGATGAACGAACCACCTGGAGCCCGTATGAGAGTTGGTCTTACAGGACTTACAATTGCAGAAGATTTCCGTGATCGTGGAGGAAAAGACGTCTTATTATTCATCGACAACATTTTCCGTTTCACACAGGCAGGATCTGAGGTATCTGCCTTACTTGGACGAGTGCCAAGTGCGGTAGGTTACCAGCCAACACTGCAGACAGAGATGGGTGCCTTACAGGAACGTATCACATCCACAAAGAATGGATCGATCACATCCGTACAGGCAGTCTATGTGCCAGCCGATGACTTAACTGACCCGGCACCAGCAACAACGTTTGCCCATCTGGATGCAACAACTGTATTATCACGTGCGATCTCAGAGATGGGAATCTATCCGGCGGTAGATCCATTGGAATCAACATCCAGAATTCTAGATCCAAAAGTCGTTGGAGAAGAACATTACAAAGTAGCTCGTGGTGTTCAGGAGATTCTGCAAAAATACAAAGAATTACAGGATATCATTGCAATCTTAGGTATGGATGAACTTTCCGAAGACGAGAAACTGGTCGTAGACCGCGCAAGAAAGGTACAGAGATTCTTATCTCAGCCATTCTTCGTAGCTGAACAGTTTACAGGAAAACCAGGACAGTATGTATCCTTAAGTGATACGATCCAGGGATTCAAAGAAATCTTAGAAGGAAAACACGATGAGATTCCAGAAGGAATGTTCTTGAATGCAGGAACCATCGAAGAAGTTGTAGAACGTTTTGCAGCAAGAAATAAGTAGGTGATCCTATGGCTGAAAACACAATGAAATTAGAAGTCATTACACCAGAACGCTCATTTTATACAGGAGATGTCATATTTGTTGAGTTAAATACAACCGAAGGAGAAGTCGGAATCTACGCAAGACACATCCCGATGACCATGATCATCGCACCAGGTGTCCTAACGATCACAGAAGAAGACGGAACCAAGAAGAAAGCGGCATTATTAAAAGGATTTGTGGAAGTCACAGAAACAACCATGAGTATCCTGGCAGAAGTCGCAGAATGGCCGGAAGATATCGATGTTGAACGTGCAAAGAAAGCGGAAGAGAGAGCAAGAAAGAGACTCGAAGCTAAGAGCGCAGATATTGATATTGCAAGGGCAGAGTTGGCACTTAAGAGAGCGTTAGTTCGTAAGGGATTGAAAGCATAAAGTTTATTTGAATAAGTGTAAAAAGATTCTAGGCAGATTGATTGCTTAGAATCTTTTTATTTTGTAGAAAAAATCAAATTATTTTTATAAATAGCTAACATAACATATACAATAAAAAAATAATATAATGTTATATTTATACTTGTATAAATGGTAGGCTTCATATAAAATATAAAGTAAATTAAGATTAAAGGAGAAAGTGGTTCAATGAAAAAATTAACAAAAAAACAAGTAGAAATAATGAAAATATTTTGGGCAAGTGAGCATCCATTAGCAGCATCAGATATTTTGAAATTGGATGAAAGTATGAATATTAATACAATACGTGCATCTATTCAGAGTTTACTGAAAGCAGATTATATTGAAGTTGCCGGTATTGAACATAGAGGAAATGTATTGGCACGTACTTACACATCCAAGATTAAGATAGAAGAGTATATTATTTCTAATTTTGCAGGAATTAACAATAAAATTTCTAAAAAATCTTTGGTTGCTCAATTTATAAAAAATGAAGAGGATGAAGAGGTTATAAATGAACTGGAACAAGAATTGAAACATAGAAAAGAAATCTTAGCGAAAAAGAGGGATAATTAGATATGATATTTCCAACATACGGATCGGTATTTGCATGTATATTATTGAGTAGTGTTTTTATGATTGTGGTATGTTTGCTGGGAAATAGAATAAATTTTATTTTAAAAAATAGTGCTAATTTGTTGGTATTTTTCATGATCATGGTTATGTTAAGAATGTTTTTTCCATGTAATTTTGTATTCACCAAAAACATTTATTCTACACGTGCGTTGACTGTAATATGTGATATTTTAATGAAACATATTTGGAAGGATTATAGTGTTTCAGATGTAATTATAGTAGTATGGATATTAATTAGTTTTATGTATATATGCAAGCTTATACATACACAGATTCAATTCAATCGATTTTTATCAATACTAGTACCAGATAATTCAAATAAGATAGAGAAGGCATATAAATCAGTACAAAATAATAAAAACTATAAATTTGAAATATATAAAATACAGGGAATTAAGAGTCCATGTATTACAGGATTGATTCATCCTAAGATTCTACTGCCGGAAATGGATTTTACCGAAAAAGAATTACAATATATTTTTAAACACGAACTGCAGCATTTTAATCATCATGATCTGTGGTTAAATATGTTGTGTGAAATTATTATGTGTTTTTATTGGTGGAATCCTTTCGCATATTTTTTAAAAGAGAAATTCAAGGATATGTTAGAATTCGCAAACGATAAAAAAATAACGGAATCAATGAATGAAATGGAAATTTATGAGTATTTAGAATGTATGCTTAAAATTATAAAGAATAATAAGATGCATAAGAAGATACCAGTTCTTTGTTTTATTGGATGCGGAAGATCTACACTTCAACAAAGATTTGACTTAATTATAAGAGGACAGGAGAAAAAATATAAACACAGAGGATATATTTTGTACATTATGGTTTTTTGTTTCAGTTATATTTTAAGTTTTGTTTTTGCATTCGAGCCAGAATATAATAATCCAGATCATATGTCAGATGAAATTATATACAATTTAGAAAATAAAGATACATTTTTTATAAAAAACAATAAAGGATATAAAATATATTATAAAGGAAGATTTGTAGGAAAGTGTAAATCATTAGAAACATTTCAAGGATATCGTGTATATAAAAACGACAAGGAGGCAAAAGAAAATGAAGAGGTTAAATAAGATAATTGTATGTTTAGGTGGGGTATTAGTATTTTCGATGGGACTTAATTTCTCTGTTCAAACAATTTATGCACAAGAAAATGTAGCAATTGTAGATGAAGGGCAAAATGGAGATATCGAGGAATATAAAAATGTTTATGTTTGGAAATATAAAGTAGTAAATGGAAATTTATATAAAAGAAAATATAATAGAGTAACTGGAGAATGGGTAGGAAAATGGATGCCAGTATAAAATAATATAGTATTTTTTTTAGGAGAAAACTGTGAAATGAAAAGCAAAAAGATTGTTTGTATCTTATATAGCATTGTATTGATAGGCATGAATGTTTTTGGGTTTGCAATTTTCAGTGATTATCGCATGACAGATAAGATTTTCCATAAGAGAGTGGTAGAAGTTCAAGCCAGACAACAAGAACTTGTGAATGTATCAGAAGTTCATAAAGAACTTTTAAAGTTTGCAAATCAATATCATGTAACAATTATGAAATATGAATTCCTTAATGAAAAGGAATTATCTATTTATACAACAAATCAACAAGAAGTTTTAAATATGAAGTTTCCATATACCACATGGAAAATAAATGTGTATCCATTTAAAGATTTGAAGAATGTAGGATATGGAAACACATTTTTTATAGATCATACGACGAGAGCAATAGAGCAGAAATTAGAACAGGGATTATCCCAATATGGTATTGTAAAAATATATACCAATCAACAAAAATGGCAATCAATAAATAATTTTTCTGTGTTGTATTTGTTAGGATTTAGTGTTTTATTTTTATTGCTAGGATTTAGTGTCTATTATATATATTCGAGAAAGAAAATAGCTTTAATGAAATATTGGGGATATTCGAAAGCATCAATTATATGGAAGATAAATAAAGATATCATAAGATTTTGGATATTCAATGAGATGATATGGTTAATGATATGGATTGGAGTTGGATGGAAGTTTGAAGGAATACAAAAAATAATAGAATATATGTCTACATGTATTTTGGTAAATTTATTGATAAGTATTATAATTTTTCTGTTGGCAATTATAATAAATTGTATGATATTATCTTTTGAAAAGCATATATCAGAAGGGGAAAAAAATGGCTTTTTTAGTCAAATCAAAAAAGTATCTTATATAGTGTTGACTAGTGTGTTTATAGCTGTTCAGTTAACTTTAAGTAATGCAACAAATGATGCACAACGACTGAAAGATAAACAACATACTTTGAGTTATTGGAATAAGACAAAAAATATTTATACAATTAATTTTCAAGGATATGATTCTTCAGTGGTAGAAGATTCTTTGGAAGCAAGAAATATTAATGATGAGTTAGAAAAATTTTATCAAAAATCAAAAGATAAACTCAAAATATTTATTATAAACTCAGATAATTATGAAAAGGAATCGGATGGAAGAGGAAATCAGAGGTACGAATTTGAGTATGCTGGAGATAAAGAAGAGCAAATTTATTCACCAGCAGGAAGAAGTATTCAAATAGATGAAAATTATTTAAAGCGAAATCCAATACAAACATGTAATGGAAAAGCCATTTCAAAATTGATTGATTACAATCAAAATACTCTTAATATCTTAGTGCCAGAACAGTATAAGAAATATGAAAAAAAAATCATAAAAAATTATAAAGAAAATTTCTATTTTCAAAAGGTTACAATAGATAATTATTTTAGAAAAAATATGAATAAACCAAAAAATATGCTGAAAAAAGATAAACTATCTATTAATATCATATATGTGAAATCGAATCAATCTTATTTTACGTATGATTCAGATACAGGAAATGACAAAAATCAGATTATAGATCCAATAGCAGTCATTTATACAGGCGGAGTGGATTCATCTTGTATTGCATCTATGTATGCAGGAGATACAGTTTCAGGTAGCATTTATTTTGAGGATAATTCTAAAAAACAAGGTCGGGCATATCGAAAAGTAGAAGCATTAGAACAAGAGTTAGGTATTTATCAATTTAACTCGGTAACAAATATTTATGGACAGGCAGCCAGCAATCTTGTGATTATTCGACAGAAAGTAATGTGGCAGAGTGCAATTTTATTAGCAGTTATACTTTGCTCCATAGTATTTATAACAATAGCAGTTAGTGGATATTATTTTTCAAAACAACAAAGATTATTATTAGAAGCTTTATGGGGATATGGCTATATGTCGTCAATAAAAGAAATCATTCTAGTTTTTATAGGCATTAATTTGTGCACAACTGCAGTAGTATATGTTATAAAACATAATGTAGTAGTATGGTATTTTATGATTATAGCATGTATCATAGAAATTATTGTTACAAAGTTAGAGTATGATTATTTAAGTAAGAAAAATTTACATGAAAAAATAATAAATGGAGAGCAATGGTGATGATTGAATTAAAAGATATTTGTAAATCATTTGGTGATCATGTAGTTTTGAAAAATTTTTCGTTAAAAATCAATAAAAATGAATTTATTGCAATTATTGGTGAGAGCGGGGCAGGAAAAACTACTATTTTAAATATGATTTCTATGATTGATAAACCAGATAGTGGGAGTATTTCAATCAATGGGGAAAATAGCTTTTCTAAGAAAGATATTCAAAATTTAAGAAGATATGTATTTGGGTATATTTTTCAAAATTATGCCTTGATAGAAAATGATACAGTAAAAGAAAATCTGTTGTTATCAAAAAAGTATCGAAAGAATTTTAAAGAAAAAGAGTTAGAAGAATCTTTAGAGAAAGTTGGGATATCCAAAGAATATCTGGGACATAAGGTTTGCGAATTAAGTGGTGGAGAACAACAAAGAATAGCAATTGCAAGAACGATGTTAAAACCATGTGAGATTATACTTGCAGATGAACCAACCGGAGGGGTTCAGTTAGTAGTATAACAATCACAAAAAAATAATATGAATGTTTTTGTCATGGTCAACACGGATTTCCTTGACAATGGAACGCCACAATTCACGCCTCTCCGGTATAGACAAAGAATCATACACACTTTCAAAATCCATTTTCAAAAAGTTTTTCAAATACGATAAATCCTTGACGGGTCGGGAATCCTCTGCATTTATTTTCTCAAGCTGCATCAGCAATTTTTCTCTATCAAGTTTGAACTCGTCCATTGTTATGAGGTCGTTCAAATATAGGTCTTTCAATTTCTGCATTTTTCCCTCAATACTCCGGCGTTTGGCATCGGTACGCAATGCCGGAAGATTTGCAACCTCGTATTCTGCAATATAGTTTTCCAGTTCCGGACGGATGCGTTCGAGGAGCATCTTTTCAAGGGTTGTCTCAAATACAAGTTTTCGGTTCGGGCAGCGGTGCAGGTTCACACCCTGTCGGCAGCGGTACACACTGTATTTATATACGATTCGTGTTCCGTCGGCACGGACACGACCTCCTGCACGTTGCTGACATCCGCTCATGATATGGTCGCAGTCATCGCAGACAACGAGACCACTGAAAATATAATCGTGCTTTTTCCCGCTCTTGATGTTGATTTTGAGAAGTCTCTGCACATCAAAGAAAAGGTCACGGTCGATGATAGCAGGACAATAATTTTTATTGTCACGAAACTCACCGATGTATTTCGTATTTGTGAGCATATTTTTGAGACTGGCAGCAGAACGGACAAGTCCGAACTCGCTCTCCATGTACCGGAGTGTCATGCTCAAGTTTCCAGTCTTGCGGTAGTATTGGAAGATAGCAACGGCGGTCGGAGCGTCGTCATCCGGTACAAGGTGTTTATTTACAATCTTATATCCGAGAGGGGTTGAGCCGGAAAGAACCTCCCCGTTGTCAACCTTGTCATCGAACACGCCGAGGATTCGGTCGGAATCATTTTGAGCCTCAAGTTCTGCCCATATCATTGAATTATTAACGAAAGCACGACCGTGAGGGGTTGAGGTGTCAAAATAAGGCTGCTCAATGGCAGTCCATGAAACACCGTGCTTGTCAAGAATGTCCTGCGTGTTCAGATAATGACGGAGGTTTCTGAACCAACGGTCAAGACGGGTGAAAATAATGAGGTCAATTCTACCTGCACGGACATCATCAATGAGGCGTTGAAAGTCGTCTCGTTTCAATTTCTGTCCGGAGATTCCGTCATCAATGTATGTGTCAACGAGAATCATATTCTCATGACTGTCTATGTATTTTTGCCCTGTTGCTAATTGGTCACGCATAGAATCTCCGTCCTTGACCTGTTTGTCGGTCGAAACACGGATATAAATTGCCACACGGAGCAGGATTTTCTCAACAGGAGCGGTTGTTTTACGTCGCATTTTATCAACTCCATTCAAAAAAAGGTATAAAAATAAAACCTATGCACAAGCACGGTTTTATGATAAAATGAGACTTGCGGGTGACATTTTATCGCCGTGCTTATACGGAGGTATATGTTGTCAAAGAGCGGTTTCCATTGGCGTGGAGGCTGCTCTTTTTTTATTGCAAAAATTCGATAACGACATCAAATCAGTGCGGGAATTTCGTTCTGTACACTTTCCTTGAGAAAGGAGGTGAGCAGGATGAAAATTCTCGTTTGGGAAATGAGAACCTCAAAGGGGTTCACATTGATGGAGTTATCGAAGAAATCCGGAATCGGAAAATCTACGATAAACAACATCGAAAACGGTAAGGTGTCGCCGACATTATTTCAGCTTGAAATGATAGCGATTGCATTAGGCGTGAAAATCACCGACCTGTTTGAATCCGAATACAAATAATTGTATCACATTGCAGCGGGATTCCGGCAGCAGGAGGAACGATTTCCACGATTATGGAAATCAACCTCGATATTTCCACAATGATGGAAATATATGATACACTGTAATCGGAAAGGGGGTGTTCCCCTTGAATTACAAAGAGGCTATTGTTGAAATAGTCGGGAAGATACAAAACGAACGCATCCTAAAGAGGATATATAAATTCGTGGCGTATCTGTACACCCATGAGGCTGACAGTTGAAAAGGCTGTCAGTCTTTTTCTTTATTATTTTGTGTGAACTCAATCGCCTTTTTCATTAAGCGGTCGAGTGCAGCGATGTCCTCGTCACTCAACTCAAGCATGAATTTGAAAAGGCTTTTTCGTGCCTCATCCTCACCCGCCATGATGCGGTCAATGCGTTCGATGAAATCATCGTCCGTGTCAATGAACATCTCACCGTCTCCGGTGGTCAACCACATATAATCAACATTATACTCACGACAAATCGCCTTGACGACCTGTTCAGTCACGGAGTTTTTTCCATTCTCAAGCTGACTGACAGAGTTCTTTTTCATTCCTATTTTCTCACCGAATTTCTCAAGAGTGAGACCGAGAGCTTTTCGGACTTCTCTGATTCGTTCGCCTTGCGTCATACTGAATCACCTCCTCTGTTTTCTAAAGCATAACACCCAACGAGACAAAAATCAATAAAAAAGTTCTTTGAAAGAACAAAAAAGTGTTGACAATGTTCTTTGAGGGAATTATACTGTTCTTACAAAGAACAACAGGGAGGTGAAAAGAAATGCCAAAACATGAAATTTCAAACGTAAGAACACGGGGAACTGGGGCGATTGAAAAACTCATTTTCTACAAAACGGAGGTTTCCGAACACCAAGAGATTAGAGTGAGAGCGGAATTCGAGGGAGACCCCGAACCGGAGCAAATCAAGCAGATTTCAGAGGTTGTCAAAAAGGCAGCGGAAGAAATAGGAAAGATTGTGGAGGAGTGGTGAAACACTCCTCCGAGAAAATCATTTCAAAGTGCGAATGTGTTGTGCAAAATCTTGTGTTTCAACACATGCCTTGATAGCTGATGCGAGAAGACGTTCAAATTCTTCTTTTGATAAATCAGAAACTTTTGAAAATTTGATGTCGCTATTTTCAAACGCACTTGCAATCGCACTTTTGAAAGTGTCATGATGAACCGCCATGTTGTCACCTCCTGTCATTTTGGAATGGTCGCACATTTATTATATGGCAGGAGATGCAACAGGACAAGCAAGAACAGGAGGAACGGAAATGAGCAGAGTAGAGGAGTTGAATCAGTACATACAAGAGTTATTTGATTATTGGGATGGAAAAAACGATGATTTTGAACCTATTCCGATACCGAAAGAAGTCGACGACGAAATGCAGAGAGATTCATTTTATTAAAGCCGAAACGGGGCAACAGTCGCCCCGTCAGCGTCCGGATGGCGACCGACGCTCTGACGATGGCAAGCCGAGAGACAGCGTCAGCGATACCGTGGGAAACATGGCAGCGGGTGGACTTGCTAAAAGGTTCACGGTTGGTCAACAGGTTTTCAATGATTTTTTAAGGTGAAAAGTCATAACACGGTAGACATAGCCGGAAAGCAGGTGGACGGGATGCAGAGACCGAGAGAACCACCAGTGCAGGAAATCACATAAAACACTATCAACAGAGGAGGTGTTGAATCATGACGAGAAACGAGAAAAAGACGGCAATCGAGAACATGGCAGAAAGATTCATGAATATTTCCGACCTTGAGGGAAAATCAATGGCAATCATGGTCATGTCTGCATACGCAGAGGGCAAGGCAGCAGGAAAAGTCGAGGAGCGTCGCAGATGGGAACAGAAAGAGGCGGTTGCAACGACCGCCTAACCGAACACGAAAACAACAGGCAAGAGCCTTTTTAATAGATTGGAGGTGCAGCAGGTGAGTGAACAGAACATCAAGAAATTTTATGAGACATTAGCGAGAATCATTTCTGAACGTGAGCAGGTGAAAATCACCGTGAGCGTCTCAAAGAAAGAAAAAGCAGCATAAAGACAAAAAAACGGATGACCGCTGCGAACGGTCATCCGTGTGTCAATCGGTGTCGATTGATATGTTTCAAACTAAGAATATTATATCAAATCTGACACGAAAAAGCAACTCAAAAACGACCGGAAAGGTCGGGAAAACAAAGGGTTTTCGGAGGTTTTGTCGTCCTTGTAATAGATACTAACAAGTCTACGAAAACATAACAGGAGGATTGTGTCAGATGGCAAGAAAAAGAGGGATGCAGTTTATCCCGTATGATTATGAGGCAGCATATAACAAAGCGATGGAGGACATGCACGAATGGTTCATTGAGAACCTGTTCCAACATCGAAAGAAAGTGATATATGCACTCAAAGAGATAACAGCAGGAGACCAGTTTGAAATTGAGATATATCCGCAGTTCCGGAGTATGGATGAAGTACCTCCGGAGGGGAGGACAATCAAGAAAGACAACAACAAGGCTCAAAAGAATCTGAATGACAAGAACGCAAGGAAATACGTTGAGAGGTTAATCAACGAGAATTTCAGCGACCGTGATATTTGGATGACATTGACCTATGATGACGCACACCTCCCGCCGGATGGGGATGTTGATGCAGCAATCAAGAATGTGCAAAAGTACATCCGACGCATCAACTATCAGAGGAAAAAGAGAGGTCTCCCGAACGCAAAATATGTCTATGTGACCGCATACAATCCGGATGCGGAAATCAGATGGCATCATCACATCGTCATGGATGGTGCTTTAGACATGGAGACGGTTGAATCCTGTTGGAAACAGTCAAGCAGGAATGAGGTTCGCAGGTTGCAGACAGACGAAAACGGTTTGTCCGGTATGGCGAATTACATCGTTGAAGAAAAGAACCGTGTTCCGTCGGAAAAGAGATGGAACAGTTCGCAGGGATTGAGAGACCCACGAATCAAGGTCGTACACTCCAAACGTCCGGCAGCAGGAGGCAGCTATAAAAAAATAGGGTCATTTGTTGACGGTATGATCAAAGATAGGGATTCAATACCGGAGATATTAAAAAAGTGGTATCCGGACATGGATTTCACGAACGCAAATGTGTACTATAACGATTTTAACTGCATGTTTTACATACATGCACGAATGAGGAAAAGGAGGCTACAAAGTGAAAAGACGGAAAAGACGGGCAAGACATGCAGGACGACGTGATGCGTTCCATTTGACAATGATTGCGGTATTGATGACGGTGTTGTGCTTGATGATAGTGAATATCAAAGAGCCGGAGCAGACCGAGGAGGAGCAGCCGGAGACGACACATGCGGAAGTGGTACAGAATCCGGAAACAATCGTGCAGACAGCAGAGGAGACCGAAAGCAAATACAAGGTTTTCGATGGTATGTCCGAGGACTGGGGGAGCGATGACCTTGAGGGATTCGTGCTTTATAAGTTACCGGAACAGTATGCGGATAAAGGCTATTTTCCGGAGAAAATGCAGATATACACAAGATGTCTATGCAAGCAAAATGACGTTCCCTATGCCCTTGTACTGGCAATCATTGAGCATGAATCCGGATATGAATTTGACAAGGTCGGAGACGGCGGGCAGTCAAAGGGATATATGCAGATATATGAGAAATGGCACACTGACCGGATGAAACGGTTGAACTGCACCGACCTCATGAACCCATATCAAAATGTGAGGGTCGGGATTGATTTCCTCTCATACCTGCTCAAGAAATACGGCACGGTGCAGGATGCACTTGCAGCGTATAACTACGGTGAAAAGGGTGCGAGGGAACATTTGTGGAGCAATGGCGTGTATGTCTATTCATACAACAGTGCAATCATGCAGAGGACGAAAGAGATTGAGGAGGTGGTCGGGAAATGAGTTTTGACTGGCAACCGGAATCAAAAGACAGATATTTCAGAAAAGCCGAGGCAGCAGTCAAGGCAGCGGGATTCGATGACATCCTGCAAATCAGCAGAGAACAGTTTGCAATCACGAAAAGCACGGTCAAGGTGTATTTTAAGCCGATTCCGAGAGAGGGAAAGACCCGCCGATGGTGGGAGGCAAAGAAAAGCATCGCAGGGATGCAGGAGCAGTCCGGAGGGCGTGACGAGTTCGGCAGGAAAAAGAAAACCATTTTTATTCATGCCTATATGATTTTAGAAATGGAGGAGCAGGACAGGTGAGGGCGGGAGAAATCATTGAAAGAATCAGACACATGCTCAAGGTCAAGGACTGCAAACATGTATGTCTGTTCTGCGAATATTATGACATGTGCAAAGAGGAGGCGAAAGCGAATGAACATGAGATATGCAAAGAGAAGTGAGGACACGGAGCAAATCAACGTCGTGTCATGGGCGGGATGGAACATGAACCGTTATCCGGAATTAAAGTGGTTGTTCCATGTACCAAACGGAGGAAGTCGAAACAAGCAGGAGGCAGTCAAATTCAAACAGATGGGTGTCAAAGCGGGTGTTTCTGATTTGTGCCTCCCATATCCGAAAGGCTCATACTGCGGGTTATTCGTTGAAATGAAATTCGGGAACAACAGACAGCAGGACACGCAAAAAGAGTTCCTTGCGGATATGGCAGCAGCCGGACATTTTGTTGCAACCTGCTATTCAGCAGAGGAGGCAATCAAGGTCATTGAGGAATATCTGAATTTGTCGGATGCGGTACACATGGAGAGAAATCTGAACATGAGCATCCCGAACAACAGCATCCTCAAGGACGGGAAAATCAAGAATTGAGGAGAAAAGCGATGAAAGTATTGATTGCGTTAGGTATTGCAGCGGTTGTCATGCTTGCGATGGTATTTCTTGCGGTGATTTTATTCGTGGCAGCAGTTGCGGTCGATATAGCGTCCGAATTTATGGACTAAAAAATATAACAGGATAACAGGAGGAAACAACATGAGAATTATTGCAGTAATGTCACCAAAGGGAGGAATCGGAAAAACGACGACATCCGATTCAATCGCCTATATGTTGGGCGAGGAGCAGGGAAAGAGAGTGCTTGTGTTAGACGGAGACCCGCAGGGCGATACATCAAAGACGTTCGGGGTATTTGAACCGGACGGAATCGGAATGAGTGAGCTGCTTGAGAAACATGAATGTGTCGGCGGTACATACAAAACGGGTGATTTGATTCGCCCGACGGAATACTCACACGTTGACATCATTCCGGCGAACGGCTATCTCATGAAAACGGACATGAATTTGCTGCTCAAGTCAGAGGACAATCAAGTCACACGATTGCGTGAGGCGTTGGAGGAGGTAGCAGACGCATACGATTATTGCATTTGTGATTGTGGTCGACTGCTTGACATGGTGGTCATCAATATCCTCATATCGGCAGAGTTAATCATTGCACCCGTAAAGGTTGGAGGATATGAAATCGAGGCATTGCAGAACCTTGAGGAGCAGATTGAGGACTTGAGAGACATCAATCCGGATTTGAGAATCAAGGCACTTATGACCATGCGACAGAAAAACAAGACCTCTCTTGAGGTTGAGGAGTGGCTGAAAGCAGATTCCGGATTTGACATGTTTGTCACTCCGGTTCGCCGTTCCATTGTTGCAGAGAAATCAACAACGGCAATGATACCACTCCCGAAATTTTCAAAGCGTGGAATCGTGTCTCAAGATTACAGATGCGTTGTGCATGAGTTACTCAAGGAAATGGAGGGGTAGGACATGAAAGAACATGATTGGGCGAAATTATATGCGGATGCAGATAAATTCATGAAAAAAGTCGGAGGCACTGATTTCAATGTCAAAACAAACATAAAAACCGAAAGATGGGGAGAGACACTTGTGACGGTAGACATCCCAAAAAGAAACAATCCCATTGCAATAATGAGAATGGATGCGAATGAATATTGCAGCAGATGCAAAGGGTTCAGACGAGACGGAAAATTATATCTCACATACATGTTGAGAATAGAGAAAATAAATGCGGAGGATTAAGCACATGGGAAACATCGTGAAAACAGCAAAATGCAGATTCTGCGGTCAAATGACGCAGATTGAGGCAGACGAAGAACTGACAGCAGCACAGGCAGAGGAACAGGCAACAATGACATGTAACTGCACAGATGCGGTTGAGTATCAGAAAGAGAAACAGAGAAAAGAAAAGGCGATGCAGAACGTCGCTGTATTGTTCGGAGAGGCAGCAACACCGGACAAAAGATGCGGAGAGGGAATTGTGAAGATTCTCAAGGCAGCAGTTGAGGAAATTTACACCGGAGGACTGGCAAAGGTCACGTTGAACCTCCGTGGAGGCGTGAAAGCCTCTATTTCGCAGAACAGCAAGGGCGAAATCAACGTCGAACGTACCGAGACAAAAAAACAGAAACTCACAGAGTAATGACAGGAGGGTGAACAGATGGCAGCAGGATTCAGCGTGAAAGACGCACTCAACAAGAACAGCAAAGCAGGGATTGACGAATCTCCGAGAGCAAGATTCCGCACAAAGGACATTTCAATTTTCAAGATGTACCGCAACGACATGAATTTTTATAGTGTTGCAGACATCGAAGAACTGGCAGGAGACATCCTCCTGTCCGGTTTGAAACAGAACCTCGAACTTGTATATGCACCGTGCGAAAAAGGCGAATACAGAATCGTCGCAGGTGAAAGACGGTGGGAGGCTCTCAAATACCTCGTATCAAAGGGGTATAAAGATTTTGAACTTGCAACCAGTAAATTGACCACACCACAGGACGATGACGAGGAACAGGTTGAAATTATCATCGCCAACTCATACCGTTCAAAGACCATTTCCGACATGATTGAGGAGGAAACACGCCTCAAGGCATCTCTTGAGCGTATGAAAGCAGCAGGAAAGAAAATCAAGGGATATGACCTGCAATCCGGACGATTGAGGGATGTGATTTCCTCAATGCTGCATGTGAGCAAAACAAAGATTGCACAGATTGAGGCAATCAATAACAATCTGATTCCGGAATGGAAAGAGGAACTCAAGAAAGAACGCCTCACATTCTCCGCAGCTTATGAATTGAGCGGAATGACGGAGGATGAACAGCGTGAGACACTGGGGAAATTTTCAGAGACCGGAGAACTGACACACAAAGAAGTGAAAGACATGAAAGAGGCGAAAGCAGCAGGGCAGCAGGTGTCAGAATCCGACACGGAAGAAAACGGCATGAATCCTCCGGAGGCAAGAGCGGGCGACGATTATGAGACACCTCATCCGGAGGGAATCACATCTCTCTGTTATTCCTGCACCGAATATGAGACTTGCAATGTTAAGACCGGAACATGTACCTCATGCGACCAGTACAAGAACCGTGCAGAGGCATACAAGACCGACGAACAGAGGTATTCAGAGGAACAGGATGCAATCGACCGTGAGACAAAGAAAAAACTCCGTGAGATGGAACAGGAGGAGAAGATGCAGAAACTCCCATCAACAGCACCGGAGGAAATAAAGACAATCAGAGTGTCACAGGACAAATTCGAGGAATACACGGGAGAATATAGGAAACCGTACATGATAACAAAAGACGACGGATTCAAGGTCGGAAATGTCGTCAAATTAGTAGTATTTGTAGCAGGTAAAGCAACCGGAGAGACGGCAGACATGAGAATCACCTGCAAAGACGATGACATCACATGCAGCGGACTGTCAGACGGTTGGTGCGTTATCGGTTTAGGCGTGGCACAGAGGAGACAGAATGAGTTATAAACAGAGACACCCGTATTTGATGCAGCTTGCATATATCATCAAATACAGTTTGAAGAATTGGAGGAAAAGACATGAATAACATCAAAAGAGGCGAAATGTTCTATATCAGCAGAGGGGGGGTGTCGTATAGCGGGAGCGAACAGCACTCCGACCGTCCGGCGGTCGTTGTAAGCAATGACAAGAACAATGAGAACAGCAATGTCGTTGAGGTTGTATATATGACCACGCAGCCGAAAACAGACCTCCCGACACATGTAACAGTGAGGTCAACAGGCAGACCAAGCACCGTTTTATGTGAGCAGGTCTATTCGGTATCAACAGAACGCATCGGAACGTATATCGGGGAGTGTTCAGACAAAGAGATGGAGAACATCGACATCGCTCTCATGATTTCCTTGCAGCTTGACGGCAACATGAAAACCTCGAAGAAATACAATGAGACAATCAAAGAGCAACAGGAGGAAATTGACCACCTCAAAACAGAAATCGAGGAAATGGAAAAAGACTGCAAAGAACTGATTGAACAGGTCAACCAGTATGCAGCAGCCAACACAGAGAAAAATGAGAAAATCGCAAAAATGGCATCATCAGAGGAGACAATCAGATTGCAGACAGAAAGAGACACATACAAGACCATGTATGAACAGTTACTCAACAGATTAGTGAATGGAGGAGCAGCATGAACAAAAGCACATTAAAGGCAGAATTTATCAATGCGAAAATCAAGGATGCAAAATACATCGGAGTGAGTATCAAGACGGAGGGCAGCAGTCAGCCGGAAATCATCATCAATCCGAGAGAGAATTTCGATGCGAAATTTGATTATTACATGGAGGCATACGATGACGATTTGATTCTGAATGCAGCAAAGGGCAAAAAGGACATCCGCATCGTGGCAGCAGGACACGGAAACCGATTCGAGGACATTGAAAACCAGTTAATCGGGGAAAAGGGCAAAGGTTGGAGAGAATTGATTGCAGGAGCGATTGACAACGCCTATGACCGTTTGGTTGCAAGCACACCTCCACAGACGGAGGAGGAAAAGACCCATTGCGAAATGATAAAAGAGGCAGTCAAGGGAATGTTTATCAATGAGAGCAGGACGGCAGCAGAGGCAGAGTTCATCAAGACCCATATTGTTGATTATGAGAAAATATTCGATGTCTGCATGAATGGCGATGACCTTGAGTTCAAAAAAGGACTTGTCAGATTGCAGAAAATGCAAAATGAATATGTGATGCAGAGAGAACGGGAGGAAACGGCGAATGAATAAAGTTATATTGATGGGGCGACTTACAAGAGACCCGAATGTCAGATATACACAGCAGAACAGTTCACAAGAATCCATGTGCGTGGCACGTTACACACTGGCAGTCGACCGCAGAGGTGCAAGAGACGGGCAGCAGTCAGCGGATTTCATTTCCTGCGTTGCATTTGGCAAAAACGGCGAATTTGCAGAGAAGTATTTCAAGCAGGGAACAAAAATTGCTATTACGGGCAGGATTCAGACAGGTTCATACACCAACAGAGACGGTCAAAAGATATATACGACCGATGTTGTGATTGAGGAACAGGAATTTGCAGAAAGTAAGAAAGCAGCAGGAGAACAGGAGCAAAATGCGGGTTATACGGATGCAGGTGACGGGTTCATGAGTATTCCGGACGGCGTTGACGAACAACTCCCTTTTGCGTAAATGGAAAGGAGGAGCGTGATAATATGGGAATTATGAGCATCGTGAAAAACGTGATTGAGCATTTCAGAAAAGCCGGAAAGACAGAAAATGAGATTTCGGACATGATTGAACAGGCAGCAGACAGGGCGACAGTCAACAAAGGCGTTACAGAAAAAAAGGAATATAAAAGACCGGAAATCAAGGTCGAAACATCGGCAGAACAGTTCGTCGAGGCAGTCATGCAAACGGGTGTCACAGCGGAGCAGGTAAAAACGGCAATTATGAAAATGTGCGATTCGCAAAGATGCACAAATCGCCAAAACACGAATAACTGGCGTAAAATGCACGGTCTGCCTATGAGAAGAAAGCAGAAAGCGAGGAAAAAGCATGAAAGAGGAAAAAGAGCAGACAGTCATTGACAAAACCCTGCTATATCTCGAAAACTATCGTGAAATGGAGCGGTACATCAAAGAGGCGGTATCAGAGACCTCTCAAGTGCCGGATATAGGCAAATACAACATATCAGCAGAAAGAGCGTTCCTGCAATCGGTTAGAGAGTGCCGTGCAGAGACGGTCATTCTGTTCGAGCATCTCAAACAGGCTCTTGCATCACTCAAAGAGGATGCAGAGGCAGCAGGTGAGGGGTACAAGTACGACGCACTTGAGGCAGTCTATATCAAGGGCAAGACATACGAGGATATAGTAAGGGAGACAGGATGCGGACGCAACTCACCGAAAAAGTGGTGCAAGGTCATGATTCAACGCCTGTCAATCAAATTATTCGGTGCAAAAGCGATTGAAAATGATAAAAACGGAGTGAAAACAGGGTGAAATGAGGGTGAAAATAGGGGTAAAAAGTGGGTGAACAAAAGGCAAAATAAACGTGATAATATGTTAGCGTGAACAGTTGAGACGAGCGATTGCAGATATGCAGTCGCTTTTTTCTTGCCTGTTTGCCCTCCTGTTATATGCGGGTAAGTGTACACAGTAATGTGCATAACTGCCCGCCTCTTGTGGATAACAGGACAGGAGAACCAATGAAGAGAGGAGAACGCAGATGCTTTTGAAATCATGCAGGTGTGGCAAGTTGATTCCACAGTCAGTAAAGATGTGCGAGGAATGTGAGCAACGGCAGCAGTCGAGGCACATGATATACAACAACACACGGCGAGACAAGAGAGCAGCCGAGTTCTATGTGTCAAAGGAATGGCGGGCGATGCGGGAGCATATCATTGAGGTCTATGACAACGTGGATATATACGCATTGTATGTCGAGAATGAACTACTCACATGCGAACCAGTACACCACATAGTTGAACTTGAGGACGACTGGGAACAACGCTTGAATCCGTTCAACCTCATACCTCTCAACCATAAGACACACAACACAATCACTGCTCTGTATAAGCAGAGCAAAGCGAGCATGAGAGCAACACAGAAACAGTTGAGGTCACTGATTGAGTACCACTTTCGAGAGGCAGGGGGATATAAAAAAGTTTTGTACGATTCATTTCTAGTCGCACCCCCTCTTTTGTTTGGAGAAAACTCCCCACGGGAATTTCAGCAGAAAGGTACATCCGAAAGGGGTGTCAGAATGTGACACAAAATCACTGAAATGTTGACGGAAAGGGGGTTTGTTGCTACATGGCAGGACAGAGACAACCCACGGATTTGGTTGTTATGAACGGGCGAAAACACCTCACAAAAGCAGAAATTGAGGCACGAAAAAACGCCGAGGTTGTAGCACCGAACGACAAAGTGAAACCTCCGTCATATTTGACACCGGAGCAAAAGAAAAAGTTCCGGAAGATTGCGAAAGAATTACTTGAAATCAAACTGATTGCGAATGTTGACTGCGATGCACTGGCGAGATTGCTCATTGCACAAGACCAGTACATCGAAATCACGCAGCAAATCAGAGCAACTCCATTGATGGAGGATGTTCCGGTATATGAGACAAAGACGAATCCGGACACGGGAGAAAAAGAACGTGTGCAGGTCGGTGCAAGGCAGGTCGTGAACGGTGAACGTGAGCGTCTCATGATTATTCAAGACCGCTGCATGAAACAGTGCAGACAGGGAGCATCGGATTTCGGATTGACAGTCTCCTCACGCTGCCGTTTGGTAGTGCCGAAACCACAGCAGCAAAAGCCGGAGAATAAATTTGCGAAATATGCAAATTAAGGTATGGCGAAAGCAGGAGAAACACAAGACCGCTGCACACAATACGCCCTTGATGTTGTTTCGGGCAAGATAACAGCCGGAGAATATGTCCGACTTGCATGTCAAAGACACCTCGACGACATTGAGAAATCGAAAGCAGCACCGTACAAATACTATTTCGACGTTGAAAAGTCAGAGGAAATCATCAATTTCGCAGAGGAATTGACCATTGCAGAGGGCGAAGAAAACGAGCATGTGACCGCATATCCGTTTCAGTGCTTTATTTTAGGGTCACTCAACGGGTGGAGAACAAAGGAAAAATCATACAGACGGTTCAGAACGTCTTATGTGCAATTAGGCAGACAGAACGGAAAATCGTTCATCAACGGTATTTTGGCATGTTATTACGGGAATTTTGACGGGTACAAGTACGGAAAAATCTTTTGTACGGCTACCAAGCAAGACCAAGCGAACATTGTTTTTGACGAGGTCGCAAAATTCATCAATTCGGACGAGGATTTGTCGGAATGGTTCAAAGTGCATGACCACAACCACACGATTGACTGTCTGTTGACACATTCGGAAATCAAAGCGTTGTCAGGTGATACAAAGTCACTTGACGGACACCGTGCGTATTTGGGAATTGTTGACGAGTATCACGCACACAAGACGAATCAGATGTACAAGCTGCTTGAGGGTGGTATCAAGAAACTCAAGTCGGCGTTGATTTCGGTCATCACGACAGCGGGGTTCGACCTCAAATCACCCTGTTATAAATTGTATGAATATTGCTGCAATTTGTTAAAGGGCGTTTTTGAAAACGACAGTCAGTTCGTATATATCGCACAGATGGACGAGCATGACGACAGATATGTTCCGGAGAACTGGATAAAAGCGAACCCGATTCTTGAATTTGACAGGGATGCTCTTGAAAACCTCATACCGATTGCACATACAGCCCGTGATATGGGCGGGGAGGACTTGAGAGATTTTCTCGTAAAGCAGTTAAACATGTGGATGCAGTGGTCAAATTCACTGTATATCAAGGACATCGCAAAATGGAAAGCATGTGCCGTTCTGAAATCACTCAAGGATTTCAGAGGGTCAAAATGTTATGTCGGGGTCGACCTGTCATCCGGGGGCGACTTGACATCAATCGCAATCGTGATTCCGTTCATGGTTGACGGAGTAAAGAAATATTTTATACACACACATTCGTTCATTCCGTCCTCAAGGGTGGATGAACACATCAAGACCGACAAAGTACCTTATGACGTATGGATTGAAAAGGGTCTTGTGACAGTGACCGAGACACTGGGAGGAATAAAGACAGATTACAAATACATCATCAAATATCTTGAGGATTTGGTGAAAGAATACGACCTCAAACCGCAGTTGATTTGTTATGACCCGCACAACGCATCGGCGTTCCTGTCAGACCTTGAGGCGTTGGGATTCGATTCAATCTCTGTTACACAGACAGCGAAAGAGTTGAACGATGCGACGGTCGATTTCAGACTTGAGATTTTAGCAGGCAACGTGGAAATCGAGGGAATAGAGGTCGGGAAAGAGGGAAACAAGATTGTTGTTCCTGCCGATGGTTTGCTTGTGTGGTCTATCGCAAACGCAAAGACCATCTCAAATAACTACGGCGAAATAAAAATTGACAAAGACATCACGACAGAGAGAATAGACCCGATTGACGCTATCATCGACGCATGGAAACACGCAATGAAAGAGGAATACCGTCCGGATGTGAATGAAACTGTCAACGAATGGCTTGAGCAATTTGAAAAATACATGAAGAAAGGCGGTGAGAAATAAATGAATCCGTTTCAGAGATTAGGAGTGAAAATTTCAAATTGGTGGAGAGGAGAACCACAGGACAGCGGAGGCGTTGTGACACTGAACTCACCGTCGTTCCTTGAGAGGATAGGACTGAAAAGAAAAGGGAAACCGACATCAGAGGTCACGTATTTCACATGTCTCAAGATGCTGTCGGAGACCCTTGCGAAAATGCCTATCAAATATTATCAGAAAACGGACAAGGGAATCATTGAGGCAGAGGCGACGGACACATCAAAGCTGCTCTCAAAAAGACCGAATCCGTTTATGACACCAACGACATTTTGGAACACGGTTGAAATCAACCGCAACCATTACGGAAACGCCTATGTGTACATAAGAAAGAAGTTTGACCGCAAGAAATACGGCGGTGAAATCAAAATCGTTGATTTGTGGGTTATGCAGTCAAATTGTGTGCAGATAGTCGTTGACGATGCGGGAATATTCGCAGGAGTTGGGCGTTTGTGGTATGTCTACACAGACCCGACATCCGGTCGTCAATATGTGTTCAGTACAGACGAGGTCATGCACTTCAAAACATCATTCAGTTTTGACGGAATCACAGGACTACCAGTGCAGCAGATATTGAGAGACACGGTTGCGGGTGCATCCGAATCACAGGCGTTCATGAATAACTTGTATGAGAGCGGTCTGACAGCAAAGGCAACTCTTGAATATACCGGAGAACTGAACGAAAAAGCGAAAACAGCACTTGTCAAGTCGTTTGAGGAGTTCGGCAGCGGGGCGAAGAATACAGGAAAAATCCTGCCTGTTCCGTTGGGGATGAAACTCACACCTCTCGACATCAAACTGACAGATTCGCAGTTCTTTGAACTGAAAAAATACAATGCACTGCAAATCGCCGGAGCGTTCGGGGTGAAACCGAATCAAATCAACGACTATTCAAAGTCGTCATACAGTAACAGCGAAATGCAGCAGTTATCATTCTACGTCGACACGGAACTGTTCATAATCAAGCAGTATGAGGAGGAAATCAATTTCAAAATACTGCCGGATGAAGATGCAGACGACGGATATTATTACAAATTCAACGAAAAGGTATTGTTCCGCACTGATTCAAAAACGCAGATGGAATATTTGAGAAACGGTGTCGGGGGAATGATTATCAAACCGAATGAGGCAAGACGTAAACTCGACATGGAAGATGCGGAGGGAGGCGATGTTCTGCTTGCGAATGGCAGCATCGTTCCGTTGACTATGGCGGGAGCAGCATATTTGAAAGGTGCATCCGAACCGGATGAAACCGAAGAACCGGAGCAGCCGGAAGAAAAGACAGAGCCGGACGCAGAGCAGCCGGACACAGCAACAGAACCGGACGAAACCGACGAGGCAGAGGACGAGGATGAACAGGAGGGAGGTGAATAATCATGCCAAAGAGACGTTTTGATTTCACAAAGAAGAATAAACGCAGCGGAAAGGTCGAAAATGTCGGCTATTTGGATTTAGAGCAGGACGAGGAACAGAGCAGATGTTCCTTGTATTTCTACGGTGACATTGTATCGGCAACATGGGAATCCATGTGGTACGAGGAGGACAGATGCCCGCAGGACATCGCAGATTTTCTCAACCAGTTAGATGGCTATGAGGACATTGATATTTATTTCAATTCCGGAGGTGGAGACGTATTTGCAGGACTGGCAATCTATAACCAGTTAAAACGATACGACGGACATAAAGTCGGCTATGTCGACGGAATGGCTGCATCTATCGCATCGGTCATCATGTTCGCTTGCGACGAACTGCATTTTGCAACAGGGGCACAAGCAATGATTCACAAACCGTTGTGCATGGCATACGGCAACGCAGACGATTTCAAGGCAGTAATAAAACAGTTGAATCTCTGCGAGGATTCAATCCTTGACGTTTACATGGAACATGTGCAGGAGGGTGTCACAAGAGACAAGATTCAGAGCCTCATGAGCAATGAGACATGGTTCGACAGTAAGAAGATGCAGCAGTATTTCAATGTCGAAATCGAAGAAAAGGCAGCAGTCGCAGCGTGTGCATCCGACTATTTTGAGAAATACAACAATATTCCGGAGGCACTCAAGAGAACTGAAAAAGAAAACATTGTCGATGCGGTGCTTGCAGAACTGGAAAAGAGAAACAGTGCAGCAGCACAGGCAGAGAAACAGAGAATCGAGGCAGAAAAACGGGAGATTCTCGATGATTTATACCTTTACGGTATGTAAGAAATGGAGGACAGAAAGTCATGAATAAGGAATTACAGAAGTTATTGAAACAGATTAACGACAAGAAAAATGAAGTCAAGAGCCTTGTGAACGACGGAAAACTCGACAAGGCAAAGACAGCAAAGGAAGAACTCAAGGAGTTACAGAACAGATTCGACCTCCTCTATGATTTGGACGAGGACGAGCAGGGCGGTATTGAGGACAAGGTCAACAAAGGCACTGCAAAGCAGGTCGGCGGTGAGAAAAAGGTTGACAAAAAGAACCTTGTGAAAGCGTTCGTCAACATCGTAAAAGCGGGATTCCTGCACAGAGAGGCAGACGAGGCAGATGTTGAGGTGTACAAGAACGCACTCACATCCGACACAACCGCAGGAAGTGAGGGAGAGGTCGGAATCGGCGTGACTATTCCGGAGGACATCCGAACAGACATCATCGAACTGCGTCGTTCATCCGACAACCTTGAGCAGTATGTCAATGTTGAGGGAGTTGTGACAAAGACAGGAACACGAAACATTGAGGTTGATGCAGAATCAACACCGTTCGACAACGTGGATGAGGCTGCGGATTTTCCGGAGATGGACGAGCCGGAATTTTTACCGATTGAGTACAAGGTCAAGAAAAAAGGTGGAATCCTCAAGATGACCGCCGAACTGCTTGAGGACACAGCAGCCAACATCATGGCGTACATCAACAAATGGATTGCGAAAAAGACAAAGGCAACCCGTAACGCAATGATTCTCAAGGTACTCAACGAAATGACAAAGGGAAAAGAGGTCACAGTGGAGAACCTCGACAGCCTCAAGGACATTTTCAATGAGCAGTTAGACCCTGCGATTGCAGAATCCTCAATCGTCATCACGAATCAGAGCGGTTTCAACTACCTCGACAAGTTAAAGGATAAAGACGGAAATTATATTTTACAGAAAGACCCAACACAGCAGACAAAGGGAAAGATGCTTTTCGGAGAATACAGAATCGTGAAGCTGTCAAAGAAAACACTCAAGTCCACACCGATTATGAACAGCGATGGTCATACAATCGACGGGTACAAGCATCCTGTTTTCTGCGGTGACTTGAAAGAGGCTATCACACTTTTTGACAGAAATGTTCTGACAATCGACCTCAATGACAAAGGTGCGGGGTTATGGGATAAGGACATGACAGGTCTCAAGGTTCGTGACCGTTTCGATGTGCAGGCGGTTGACAAAGATGCAGTCATCAAGGGCGAAATCACAGAGGTTGTCAACGGGTAACAAAGCAGCAGGGCGGTGAATCCGTCCTGCTATTGAAAGCAGGTGAGAAACATGACGGATGAAGAAAAAGAGAAATACAGAGACGGTCTGATTGCCACATGCAAGGTATATTGTCACATCGACTATGATGACGACATGGAAATCCTTGAATTGATGTTTGATGTGACCATGCAGGAAATGACGGAACTGATTCCGAATTTCGACCAGTACAGCCTCACAAGCCGTCAAAAGCTGCTTGCGTTTATATCCGTGAAAGAACTCTACGACAACCGTGACAAATACCGGAGCGACACGAAACTGCTTGCCTCTGCTGCCTCCTCAATGCTTTTGAAAGAAATATACGGAGGTGCAGCACAATGACAGGCAGAATCAAGATAATTCGCAAGGTGCCGAGCGTTGTTGATGGCAGACGGCAGCAGGAGGAAACGGAGTTTTATTCCTGTTGGTGCGAGGTCAAGAATTTGGGAACAAATGAGAAATACACAGCCTTGCAGACCGGACTTGAAAACACAATCGTTTTTGAGACACGAACGTGCGACAAGATGGAAGAAATCCGACTGAACTTGAAAGAGTTCTATGCGGTGTACAAAGGCGTTGAGTTCAAGATATATGATGCGTCTCCAATGTTCACGGACGACAGGAAATATCAGTTGAAATGTAGAGCGGGAGCATAGTGTCATAATCTGACACCGGAGGGATGCGATGAAAATTGAAATGGAATTTCAAGGATTGCAGGAACTTGTAAAAGCGTTTGAGGATGCAGCAAGCGACGAGGACATCCGAGCGGTCAACAAAAAGATTGTTGAGCAGGGTGAACCCGTCGTGAAACGCATTATGTCGGGGAAGATTCCAAAATCGGTAGATATAAAGTTGAGCGGTCGAGGATTCGGCTCAAAATCATCGGTCACATCACACGCAGCGGACAGCGTTCCACTGGGGGCGGTCAAGGTGAAAGACACCGGAGCGTCAGCGGATGTCGGATGGGAAAAGTCGGATAATAGCGAACACTTTTATGTGAAATTCATTAACTGGGGAACTATTTACAGACCGCCTCAAGAATTTATCTATGCGACAGGGCGTGAGGCAGATGCGGAACTGCAAAAAATCGCAGAACAGGAGTATCAATCCTATTTAGACAACACAATGAAATGAGGTGATAGCGTGAACAGTCCGGACATCATAAAAGACGCATCGGGTGCGTTGCAGCAGATTTCAGACAGGGGAATCACTGTCATGCAAGGGTGGTATGACAAGGACATCCATAAAACACATGTGACCTTGTGGGATTTGGGAGAAGTCGACGAGAACTTTTCAGATGATGATGCGGAGGGAGTGACGCTGTCATTGCAGGTCACTATTTTTTCGGAGAGTGACGAGGTTGAACTTGCGAGGGAAATCAAGAAACTCATGAAAGAAAAAGACTTTTCGTTTGAGGGCAGGAACGGAGACGATTCCAAACCGGAGGACGGAATCTATATGAAAGCACAAAGATTTTCAAAATTTTATGAAATGGAGGAATAGACATGACTGAAACAGTAACACCATTAAGCGAAACAGTATCACAGATTGTTAGAAGTAGAACATGCGGTTGTAGGGATTTCTACATCGCAAAAATCACACAGAATGATGCAACAGGATATGTTGCGGGAACTCCGGTGAAACTGGCAAGAGCAATCAAAGCGAAAGTTGATGAAAAATGGACTTCTGAAAAGATTTACTCCGATGACGGAACGGAGGAGGTCATCAACTCATACGAGGGAACAGAGGTCGAACTTGAGGTCAATGCACTTGCACCACAGGACAGACAGATTTTATTCGGGCAGTTATACGAGAACGGTTTCCTCATTAAGACAGCCGACGACAAAGCACCGGAGGTCGCTGTCGGATGGCGTGAGAGAAAACTGAACGGAAAGTATGATTTCAAATGGTTATACGCCGGAAAGTTTGCAGAGGGAATCAGTGAGGAGGCAAGCACAAAAGAGGGCAAATTGTCTCCGACAACAAAGAGCATCAAGGGTTCATTCTACGAGAGAAGTCTTGACAATGCGTATGAGATTTCGGTCGATGAATCAAATCTTGTGAAAGAGAACACAAAGGCAGCAGAAGCAATCAAGAGTTGGTTTTCAAAGGTGCAGGAAAAGAACGACGCAGCAGCGTAACAAGGGATATATAACAGGAGGATAAACCATGAAAAGAAAAATCATCATCAGCAACAAAGAGTTCACAATGCCGAAAATGTCGATTGATACATACACGGAGTATCTCGATATTGCGGAGCAGATTGACACACATCCGAGATATACAAAACAGGACATTGAAATAATGGCGATGTTTGTCTGCAAAGCATACGGAGACCAGTTCACCGTTGAGGAATTAAAGAATCCGGAGACCGGACTGGATGCAGCAGGTTTGATTCTTGAGTTCCAGTTCATTGACGCAGGAATCGGGGAAGAACTCACCAAACGCATGGAGAAGATAGAAAAAAATTTTCAGAATGGCAAGTGATACCGGAAATAGAGGTCACTTGCAGCGGGAAAAGATATTTTATCAACTCCATAACAGTGGAGCAGTACAAAAAATATGTCAGTCTCATGGAGAAAAACAGCACGGAAAAGATTTCCGGAGTGATGTTTTTTAATACAAAGATAATGCAGGAGTTGTTCGAGAATGAATTGACACTTGCAGAAATCGGGGAGATTGATGCGATTGATTTTCTAACGGCAATCAAGACGGTTCATTTTGTGATGCAGAACATAATTGCAGAGAAACTATTGAACATTGTCGAGGTTGAACAGGTGGAGAAAGAAAAGTCCGCATTTGACGAATACGACCGTGAAAACGGATATGAGGACGAGCCGGAAGAACCGGAGGAAAATCAATGGAAAGTCTGCGGGGAGATTGTCGACCGTGTTGTAAAAATTGCGATTCGGCTTTTGAAAAACTCATACAGTCAGTGCATGAAAGAAAACATTGTCACGTTGTTGGAATACTTGCATTTTGAATTAGACACAATCAACGAAAATCAGTAAGAGAGGAGGCGACCGAATGGCTTATACAAGCGTCAAAATTTCTGCAAATTCAAGTGATTACCAGTCACAAATGAAATCGGCAGCAGCACAAATGAAAGTCCTGTCTGCGGAATATACGACGGCAGCAACGAAAGCAAAGTTGTTCGGTTCGGAAACAGACAGCCTCAAGGCAAAAGCCGAATCGCTCACTCAAAAAATCACGGTGCAGAAAGGCATTGTGCAGTTAAATAGTGAGCAACAGGAAAAGTTGACAAAGAAACTGTCAGAACAGAAAACAAAGCAGGAGGAACTCAAGGGAAAGATTGACGCTGCGAAAGAAGCCTATGCAAAGTCGACAGAGGAGACGGGGAAGAACTCCGAGCAGTCAAAAGCTTTAAAAGAGGAATTAGACAAACTCGAACAGGAGTACAAGGCAAATGAAACGGCAATCGGGAAAACAGAGACGGCTCTTGCAAATCAGACAGTAAAGACAGAAAAGTCAAAGACTGCCCTCATGAATATGGAGGCAGAACTGAAAAATGTTAATGAGCAATTAAAAGACAATAAACTTGAAAAATTTGCGACTGCTTGCGATACGGCAGGAACAAAGATGGAGAGTTTCGGAAAGAAAATGTCGGTTGTCTCTGCCGGAATTGCGGGCATTGGTGCAGCATCAATCAAAGCATTCACGGAACTCGACGAGGGTTATGACACCATAGTAACAAAGACCGGAGCAACCGGAAAGGCACTTGAGGGGTTGACAAAGTCTGCGGATAATGTTTTCGGAACAATGCCGGAGGATATGTCAACGGTAGGCGAGGCAATCGGAGAAGTCAACACAAGATTCCACACAACAGGAACAGAACTTGAAAAGACCTCAAAGCAGTTCGTACAGTTTGCATCAATCAACGGAACAAACGTCACACAGTCAGTTGACCAAGTTGACAAAATCATGAAAGCATGGAACGTCGATGCATCACAGACAGGAAACCTGTTAGGATTGCTCACGGCAAAGGCACAGGAAACAGGAATCTCTGTTGATACATTAGAGGGATATGTCCTCGACAATAACGCACAATTCAAAGAAATGGGATTGTCGTTGCCTCAAGCAATCAATTTAATGGCTCAATTCGACGCAAACGGTGTTGATTCAACTCAAGCAATGGCGGGTCTGAAAAAAGCATTACAGAACGCCACATCAGAGGGAAAATCAATGGACGAGGCGTTGTCAGATACTATCGGCAGCATCAAGAACGCAAAGACAGAGACCGAGGCGATGCAGATTGCAACGGAATTGTTCGGAAAAAAAGGTGCTGCGGAAATGACAAAGGCAATTCGTGAGAACAGAATTGACCTCACCAGTCTTTCGTCATCAATGGAGGAATACGGTTCAACAGTCGAGGATACCTACAACGGAACACTCGACCCGATTGACAATGCAAAGGTTGCAATGAACAACGCAAAACTGGCGTTGTCGACACTGGCATCCACAGCACAGACATCCGCAGCACCTATGATTGAAAAATTGACCGGAAAGATTCAAGAGTTGACAAAATGGTTTACGTCGCTCTCTCCGGCACAACAAGAAACAGTCCTCAAAGTCGGTCTTGTGGTTGCTGCTATCGGTCCGTTGTCAATCGGATTCGGAAAAGTGGCAAAGGGAATCTCCGACACGGTAACGACCGGACAGAAATTTGCGTCCGGAGCTGCAAAGATAATCGCAAAGATTACGGCAAAGACAGCAGCCACGGCAGCGGGAACGGCAGCAGATACGGCAGGAACAGCAGCCACGGCAGCACATACGGCAGCCACAACAGCAGCCACAGCAACAACCGGAGGAATGACGGCAGCACAGACCGCATTGAACGCAGTCATGAACTTGTGTCCGATTATTCTGATTGTGACACTGATTGCCGGACTGATTGCAGCAGGTGTCGCCTTATACAAAAACTGGGATACGGTCAAGGAAAAACTGTCCGAATTATGGGGCAACATCAAGGAAAAATTCAATGCAATCAAAGAGACCATCACGGGAGCGTTCACGAAAGCGAAAGAGGCGGTCACAAATAAGGTCAAGGAAATCGGTGACAGCATAAAAAACAGCACCATAGGACAAGCAGCCTCGAAAGTATTCAACGGCGTAAAGGACACAGTTCATAATGTCATGTCGGCAGCGACCGAAACGGCAAAGGAAAAACTGGGGAACATGAAAACCGCCTATGAAGAAAACGGAGGCGGTATCAAGGGCGTTGTCGCTGCCGGATGGGAGGGAATCAAAGGATATTATTCAGCAGGATTCACATTCGTTGATAATTTATCCGGAGGAAAACTCTCTGAAATCAAATCAAAATTCTCTGAAAAGACATCGGAAATCAAAACAAAGGTTTCCGATGGTTGGGAAAATATGAAAACTACCGTCACGACAAAAATGACGGAATGGAAAACCAACGCATCGAACAAACTGAATGACATCAAGTCAAATTTTTCGACAAAGGTTTCAGACATCAAGTCCAATGTCTCGACAGGTTGGGAGAATATGAAAACCACCGTCACGACAAAAATGACGGAATGGAAAAATAATGCAACGAATAAATTGACGGAAATCAAATCCGGATTCTCCTCAAAAGTTTCGGAGATAAAATCAAAATGGTCGACTGATTTCACGAATATAAAGGACAAAGCGACCTCCCTCATGGAAACAGCAAAGTCCAATGTGTCAACAAAACTCGACCACATGAAATCCGCATACAGTGAAAAAGGCGGGGGAATCAAGGGAATTGTGTCTGCTACGTTTACGGGCATAAAAGACACAATGAACTCTCTCATGGGTACGGCGAACACTCTGACAGGTGGAAAACTTGACAGCATCAAATCGGCATTCTCAAGCAAATTAGCAAGTGCAAAATCAACCGCATCATCTGCGATGGAAAATATCAAGTCATCATTTTCCTCAAAGATGGAATCCGCACACGGAGCGGTGACAGGTGCATTGTCGAGAATCAAATCGGCATTCAATTTCAGATGGTCATTGCCACACTTGAACCTGCCACACATCAGTGTGTCCGGAGGTGTTGCACCGTTCGGAATTGGAGGGAAAGGTTCACTTCCGTCATTCTCGATTCAGTGGTATAAATCCGGCGGTATCATGACAAATCCGACCGTGTTCGGAATCAATGGCAACAGCCTCATGGTAGGAGGCGAGGCGGGTGACGAGGCAATCTTGCCACTTGCAGAATTTTATAACAAATTGAACAACATCCTCGACAAGAAACTGGATGCAGTCCAAAAATCAAATATTGTGTATGTGACGAATCACACATACATCGACGGAGACGAGGTTGCAAGCAGAACCGTGTCGAGGGTTGATGCACAGATGGTCACAGACAAAAGGAAAGGGAGGTAAAACAAGGCGATGAAGATAAACGGAACAGACATCAGAGTGTACAACGCAAAACAGTTGACCGTCGATGTGCAGCCTCCCTCAATCATGAATAATTATGAATGGTTGTCGGGAGCAACACTCCCGACAGAACTTGAGACAGATGTTCAGATGGGTCATTTGAAACTGTCAATCTATTTCAAAGGCAAGGACAGGAACAGCATCATCCGTTCTGCGTCAGAATTTATGATGAATTTCACAAAGCCGTGCAGGTTGGAACTTGACGGCTACAAAGGAACATATATCGGGTTCATCACATCAAATGACTATGAGAAAAAGAATGTGAAACAGAGGTACGTCGTAAACGTGGAATTTGACGGCTTTTTCGTCGATGACGACCTCTCAATCACATTCGACGGGAAAACCTCCGCATCGTTCTATAAAGTGGGTACAAGAGACACTCCGTGCGTTGTGGAGGTATATGCAAAAAGCACCTTGACGAATTACACAATCACCGGACTGGGAGAGGACATCATTGTTGAGAGCCTTGCAGCAGGAAAAACGGTTGTGATAGATGCAAAAACCGGACTTGTGACGATAGACGGGGCGAACGCATTTGACAAGGTGGATTTGTGGGAATTTCCGGTATTAAAGGCAGGAGAAACGGCACTCATATTCTCCAACACAAAGGCAAGAGTGACGGTCAGATACACTCCGATGTGGATTTAGGAGGTGAGAGCGTTGCAGATTTTTGATGATAAAAAGAAAAGAATCGGAACACTGTCCGGATTCAAGGATAGGGCAATCACCACGACACTGGATTCCGGAGATAAGGAATTGACGTTTGACTATCCTGCATCGGGAGCGTTGGTTGACCTGCTCAAAGAAGAATATTATATACGTACTAAAACGGACGAATTTGTTCTCAAAGCAGTCGAAAAAGGGGAACAGTTCAACAAATACACCGCCGTCCTCAATGTGGAGGAATTGGAGGGAACGGCGTTCCCGTATGGGTTTGAATCGGATGAACAGACAATCAAAGCGTGTCTTGAGTTTGCGTTCGAGGGTACGGGGTGGCATGTCGGAACATGCACAGTCACAAAGAAAAGAACCATTGACGAGCAGGAGAGTGTCACGGCATGGGATGTTCTGCAAAAGTGCCTCACGACATACCGTTGTGAGTGCATCATTCACTCACTGACAAAGACAATCGACATTTATGACAGGATAGGAAGTGACAGAGGGTGTTATTTCATGGAGGGATTGAACCTCCGGAAAATATCTTTGAAATCCGACACCTATGATTTTTATACAAGAATCTATCCGATAGGCAAGGACGGCATCACGCCGGAATGGTTGACCGGAAAAGATTACATCGACAATTTTCAGTATAGTTCCAAAATCAAGGCGTATGTGTGGAAAGATGAGCGATACACCAACACCACAAGTCTGATTGAGGATGCGACGGCAAAGATTGAGGAAATGTCACGACCATACAAGGCATATACTGCGGAGGTGGTCGACCTTGCGAAAGCGTCAGAAAAATACAAAGACATTCTTTCATACGGAATCGGAGACACGGTCACACTTGTGTCAAAGAAAACCAGAACGAAAGAAAAACAGAGGATTGTCAAAATCACGGAATATCCGGAGACACCGGAAAAGAATACGGTTGAGATTTCAAATGCGAGAAAGACATTTGCAGAGATTCAGAAAGAGGAGACAGCAGCAGCGACCGAGGAGGCAATCTCAATATCCAACAGGGCAACAAAGAAAGTCCTTGAGAACTATTCGACCACGGAGGAGATTGAAACCAAAATCACGGCATCGAAAAAGGCAGTCGAGGCGGGTGTTGCCTACACTCTGAAAAGTTATTATACATCCGTGCAGATGGATTCCTTGATAAAAGCCACAAAAGAGGAGATTTCTCAAGAGGTAAAACATGTTGAGGAAAACTCAATGCACAACTATGTTGTGAATGGAGATTTTTCAAACGGACTTGATGATAACTGGTACAACAGTAATGAGACAAACAACTCCGTGATGGATGTGTCCGGTTTGGGTACGGTTGCAAAAATACTGAAAACATCCTCAAGCAGTTCCTATATACGGCAGAATTTAGGGAAAATACCTGCGGGAACATATCGTGTGAGATATAAGGCAGCAACAGCAGCAGGGTACGAAAGCACGGCAAGGGTGCAGGTGGGGGCATTGGGAAGTTATTCAACGACATCCTCCGGAATGCTAAAGAGTAAAGAGTTCACGACGATTGAACGTGAAATCACGGTATCAGAGGGAACAAAATATATTTACATTTACGCATACACACAGAACGCACCCGTGTATATCACGGATATTGAGGTATTAGGACTGTATTCATTGTATGCGGATGCAAAGATTCAAGTGACCGCAGAGGAAATAACCTCCGAGGTAAAGAAAAAAGTCAACTCCGATGATTTCGGAACGCTAATCACACAGAACGCATACAATGTCCGAGTTGCATTCAATAACGGCAGTTCGTACATGCAGTTTGATTCGACGGGAATCACGATGTACACAGGAACTATCACAGACAACACAAAAAGAACACGATTCGATTACAACGGCGAACATTTCTATCGTGACGGAAAATATGTCGGAAAAATCGGAACAAACACCATGATAGGGAATGACAGTCAGAGAGGACTTGTGTTTGATATAGAATATGACACAGCATATATGTCATGGGCGAACAAGGAAAGTGCAAACGGCAGTTCATACATGATGAAATGGGCGTACTGTACACAACAGTGCAACAATTATGAGGCGAACATGCTACATGCAGGGGCAGACATTAACATGCACTATTATAAATTGAGAAACGTGAGTTTTGAAGATGGGGCAATCAATGGAACATTGACATTCAAGCAACCTTTAGCAGTGAACAGCGATGGAAAATTGTCAAAATGGTCAACAGCAACATTGACATTCAAGAATGGAATTTTGATTTCGGGTGCGTGGAGTAACGGATAAAACAGGAGGAAAAACAATGCAGATGAATGACGAAAATATTCAAACAGAGGAAATCAAACAGGCAGCAGAGCCGGAGTTCAAGTTTCCGGATGATGCGGAAAGCACATCAAGACCAAACGAGACAGCAGAAGTTATGACAAGAGAAACCGCAGAGGAAACAAACACGGAACTCTTGCAGAGCATCGACAAGAAACTTGACATGTTACTTGCAGCACAGGCAGCAACGCAGGCAGCAAAGGAGGAATAATCGTGAATACACCTATCGCAGTAAGAATCGAATGTGCAAAGGGAGAAATCCTCAACGCTATGGAGGCAATACAGACAAAACATGCGTTGCCTCCCTGCATCATGGACGGCGTTCTTTCCTCTGTACTGGCAGAGGTGAGGAGTGAGGCAAAGATTGAACTCATAAACTCAACAAATGCAATGATGGCAGAAAAAGACGAGGAACTTGAAAAGGCGAAAAAAGCAGCAAAGAGAACCTTGAGAACCGAACCGGAAGAACAGACGGAGGAGGAACATCCGGAGAATCCGGAAGAATAAGCAGTAAACGCCGAGAGGAGGTGAGAGCATGGCAGCGTTGACGAAATTGACGACGAACATCAATCTTGAGATGTCCGGAGACACAAAAAGATATTTAGTATCTGCAAAGCAGGGAGACAAGGCAACACGATTCATCGTTGCAAAACTACTCAATAACGGTGAACCGTACACAATTCCGACAGGTTCGAGAGTGGTCATCAATATTGCAAAGCCGGACGGGAAACATGTGTACAACACATGTACATATTCCGGTTCGGATGTGACGGTCGAACTGACAAATCAAGCACTTGCAGCCTCCGGAACGGCATATTGTGACATTGAAATCCGGACAAGTGATGATTCACAGATTATCACATCTGCATCGTTCACGATGGAGATTGAGAAGTCACAGAGGGATGAAAATGCAATCCTGTCATCAAATGAGTTCACAGAACTTGAGAACAGAATCAAGGGGCATATTGAGACCATTGAGAACACGGATGCAGCAGTCAAGAAAGCAGAATCGGCAAGGGTGACGGCAGAAAATGCAAGGGTAAAGGCAGAGAGTGAAAGAGCAGCAGCGGAAAAGAGCCGACAGGAAAATGAGAACACCCGCATCCAACAGGAGAAACAGAGGCAGCAGGACACATCACAGGCAGTCAAAAACGCCGAGGATGCGACCGCAGCGACCAAACAGGCGACAAAGGACTGCAAAGAGGTCACAGACAGGGCAGAGGATGCGTTGCAGAATCAAGAGCAGCTTGAGGCGACTTTGAACACGGCGACGCAGATTCGACAGGAAGTGTCACAGATGCAGTCGGCAGTCGAGGAGGCAAAGAAACAGGTTGAACAGGACAAAAAGGATATTGATGACACGATTCAAAATTCCCTGCTTGCATCCGCAGAGAAAATCCTTGAGAGTGTGCAGGACTATTTCAACCGTGCCGAGGCTTTATATTCGAGCATGTATCTTGATTGTGACGGTGAAACACCATACCTGCGAACCGTGACACCTATTTTCATTGATGGAGCAACGCCACAGGTCAGACGGGCAAATGAGGGCGTTGATTTCGACGGAGGAACGCCGACCTCCCGACAATTAGCAGTATAATTCCACGATACTGGAAACAGACGGCGAAACGAACACAAAAACGTGATTGTGTGATATATTCCATAATCACGGGGCAAAGGAGGTTGAACAGATGGCAGCAATCAGACCATGCACCGGAACAACGGCAGACTGGAAAGCGGTTGAGGACACACTGATTCTCAAGGAAAGAGAGGTCGGAGTTGAAATTGACACATCCGGTCATTATTTAGTCAGACAGGGAGATGGTAAAAACAAATTCTTTGATTTGCCGATTATCGTCAATAATGCACGTTATGAGGAAATACTGGAATTGACACAGGGGTACATGAACACCGTGAACAATTTCAGCAAGAACATGACGGAGGCGACCAACAGTGCAAACAGTGCAGCAAAGACGGCAAGCGATGCAGCAGCATCCGCAACCGCAGGAGCAAAGGCGTGTGAGGGCATTGTGGACGGTCTCAACACTATGGTTGACACAGTAACAAAAAAGACCTGCGTTCTCTCGATTGAGGACGGGATTTTGACGATAAGGGAGGCTTGAGCATGACTTACAAGAAAGTAACACCGATTTCAAAAGGCGTGTTGAGAATCAGAAGTGAACCCGATGAAAGCGGGAGAGTGTGCGGTTCGGTATCTTATGGCGAGGAGGTCACGGTCGAAACGACAAAGGTGACATCGAAAAAAGGTAAAGAATATTACAGACTGGCGGGATATGGCTATATTTTAGCGTCACAGGTAAGGGATGCAGAATCGCAGACAGAGGCAGAGGCGAAAGTGGATGCAGCGGTCAAGAAAGCGGAATCAGCAGCGAGAAAAGCAGAACAGGCAGCAAAGGCGTGTGACGGCATAGCTGCCGGAATGAATGTCGTGATTGATTCTGTCACGGGGAAAGCGTGTGAGATTGGAATGACCGACGGAAATATTGTTGTAAGGGAGGCTTAACACATGGCAAGCGGAGACGTAATTGTAAAAGTAGCAGACAAAGAAACACTCGACCGCACCTATGCGAATACAAACGCAATACTGGCAGCAGTCGGGGAGGATGTAAGAGTAAAGGGAGCAAAGCGTTACGGACTGAAAATCAATAAAAATGACAGCAATCCGGCGACACGCTGCACATACCTTTTCGATGCGGTGGGAATGACACCTGCTGCGATGAACTATTCAACCGGAGCATTTGATTTCGGAGACTGGGGAGATGTCTTTTTTGTAAAGAACAACTATCCGGCAATGGTCAGATATGACGGTACAGAAGATTATAAACTTGACCCGAACGACCACACAAAGAAAGCGGACGGAACAACGGCATCCGATGTCGCAAACACGGCATACGGAGGAAATGCAATGAGTGTTTTCGATGGCAGCGGTGACAAGGGCAAAATTTGGCTCTCACAGTTTGAAGTCGGAAACTATGAGTACATGATTATTTCAAACGTCCAGTATGATGAATCGTACAACGACGATGCGTATGTAAGAGAGGACGGCTCACATGCGGATAAACTTTATTATCCGATGTTCGGCGGTTCATACGACGGAACACGCATCCGTTCTCTTGCAGGACAGACGCTCATGTACAATACAAACGCATCGACAGAAATTACAAGAGCAAAAGCGAACGGCAACGGTTGGAACATCGGCTCATGGAGTAAAAGAAACCTGTTGGATTGTATGCTCAAGATTATGTCAAAGACAGACAATTCACAGACAGCGTTCGGACAGGGGCAGACATCCGGATATGTGAACGACGCATCACAGAACTACGGACACCTTGCGACCGGAACATTGACAAACAAAGGACAGTTTTTCGGTTATAAGGACACGACCCATGAGGTCAAAGTGTTCTACATTGAAAAATGGTGGGGCAATCGTTGGGATAGAATCAACGGTCTGTTGATGGTCGGAGGAGAAATTCTTGCGAAAATGACACCTCCATACAATCTGACCGGAAAGGACTTTGAAAAGGTCGGAATCACATTCGCATCATCCGGCAGCGGTTGGCAGAAAGGAACGAAGTCAAGCAGATTCGGACGCATTGTCAATTCGATAGGTGGCAGCAGTAGCACATACACATGTGACTATTTTTGGTGGAACGCCGGAATAACTGCGGTCGCCCTTGTCGGCGGTAACTGTAGCAATGGCGATTATTGCGGTGCGGATTTCTTGAGTTTGTACAATTCTGCGGGCGTTGCGAACTGGTCCATCGGTGCGTCCGTTTTCTTAGAACAGCCTATCGCTGCGTAAGCAGCAAGGGGGAGGAACGGAGGGGGAACGCCTCCGCTATTCCCGCCGTTAGGCGGTGTGGTCGTTTTTAGAAAAATGAATATAGGGATATAGGGTGCGGTGTCGGGCGGTGTTCCTGCTCCCTGCGGTCGCCCTTGTCGGCGGTAACTGTAACAATGGCGATTATTGCGGTGCGGATTACTTGAATTTGAACAATTCTGCGGGCAATGCGAACTGGAACATCGGTGCGTCCAATTTCTTCTCATATCGGAGCGTTTAATCAAATGCAGCCTATATCCCACGCCACAAGGCGAAAATCATTCCGGATATAGGGTCGGTTGAGTAAGCATTCGCACAAAAACCGATAGGAGATAAGAAAATACTATATGAGAAGTTACAACAACCTATATGAACCAATGTTGCAAGACGACTACATAAAACAGCGTTTTATAAATGCATCCAAAAAGAAAAAGAACAGGAATGATGTGCGGGAGGTATTAGAGAATCTTGATGAACACACAGAACTCTTGAAAAAGATGTTGACAGAGGAGTTGTTCATTCCGGACTATCACAAACCGAGCATCATCAACGAGAGCAGCAGCAAGAAAACACGCCGTATATTGAAACCGCATTACAAATATGAGCAGGTTATTCATCATTGTGCAATAGGTCAGTTCAAACCGATTGTGATGAATGGATTGTATGAATTTTCCTGCGGGAGCATACCGGGCAGGGGCGTTCATTACGGGAAAAAGTACATGCGGAAATGGCTTGATTCATACGACGGGAAAAAGTTCTTTGTTCTCAAGATGGATGTACACCATTTCTTTGAATCCATAAACCGGAGAATCCTCAAGAGAAAACTCAAAGCAGTAATTCGGGATAAACGGTTTTATAGATTACTCTGCATACTGATTGAACATGACAAAATAGCACTCGTTGCAAAGATTTTGACGGATGCAGGTGTTGAGATTGATGCAGAACAGACAAAAACGCTTGTCGGGTGCATAGCATTTGACGACATCTCCGGAGCGTTGGAGGTCTTGAGGGAAATCGGCATCGCCGGAGCGATGTTCGAGGAACTGAAAATAATTATTGAGGAGATGCGAAAAGGCGTTCCGTTGGGATATTTTACATCACAATGGTTCGGCAATTTTTACTTGAAAGCACTTGACCACTACATCAAGGAGGAACTCCATGCAGAACATTACATGCGATACATGGATGACATGGTGATACTGGGTAAGAGCAAAAAGAAACTGCATAAAATGCACAGGGCAATCGAGACGTATCTGAACGAAAACCTTGACCTTGAGATAAAAGGCGACTGGCAGGTGTTTAGATTTGAATATCCGGTGATGAAAGACGGGAAACCAGTGTTTGACGAGAACGGAAAGCAGGTCACAAAGGGTCGTATGCTTGATTTTATGGGATTTCAATTTCACCATGACCGGACAACTATCCGGAAATCAAACATCGAGAGTGCGAGACGCAAGGCGAACCACATCTCAAAACAGGATAAAATCTCATGGTATAACGCATCGGTGATGTTGTCATATATGGGATTGTTCAAACACACGGACACATACAACTATTACATTGAATACATCAAACCGAAAATCAATGTCAAGAAACTCAAGAGGATAGTTTCAAAGCATAGCAGAAAGGAGAATGAGCAACATGACAGACTGGAAAAAGGTGACAGGAACACAGCCGGAACGTCCGGAGGAAATCGACAGGACATCGTCTCCGTCAACGGTCTATCTGCGTAAGAACATCGAGCAGGTGGAGAAAGAGGTTGAGGGAGCAGACGGAAAGATGCAGACCGTGACCGAATGGCAGTACGACGAAAAGGAAATGACGGTTGAGGAATATGAGAACATGGCTCTCATGAAATCCGTCGTTGAGGAGAACACATCCGGAATCGTCGAATCAGTAACACAGTTTCAGAAAGATGCGGTCATCGACGAATACACCGCACAGTTAATCGAGGAGGGTCTGATTTAATGAGAATACTTGTTGAAAGTCTGAAAAGAATGTACACAGTCAAAAAAACGCTCACAAAGGAGCAGGTTGCCGAGAGAGTGGCAAGAGGTAGCATTTCAGCGGACGAATATGAATACATCACAGGGGAGAAATACTCCGGCGGTGATGCAGAATGAGTCCGCTTGAAATAATCTCACGATTGTGTGATGTGACGGAGAATCTATCCGCAATCGTGAAAAAGCAGCAAACAATCATTGAACAGTCGAAAATCGAGGAGACGGTCAAGGCAGAACTCCGGCAGGAGGTAGAGGAGACAGACAGGGAGATGGATGTTCTTGAATACCACATGAGGAGATACTGCGACACCGATGACATCGAGGCGACAGAGTTCGGAAAGGAGAACGCCGTTGACGATTGAGATTTCCCTGTTGCTCTCCGGAGTATCTGTTGCGTTTGCGATTTTTTTCGGTATCTGCTCAAAGCAGAGAAATGAGAAAAAGGACACACAGGAAGATGCGGAACAGAGAGCAACAACCGACACGATGGTGATGGTGAAACTTGAGAACATCGCAGACGACCTCAAAGACATCAAACGGGAATCGAGAGAGAACCGTGAGGAGATGAAAACATTGAGAGAGCGTGTTGTCATTGTGGAACAGTCACTCAAGAGTTATCACAAGAGACTGGACGGAGAACAGCATTCCGACCGATAACAGGAGGGCAGGGAACAGGCAAGAATCAACCTCACAGAAAAGAGGCAATACATGAGAATGACAGAACAGGAACGTCGCATCAGAATCCGGCATCTGAAAAGAATGTACCGGATAAGGGAGCGAAAAGAGAGACATGACAAAAAGGTGTCCGGTCTGTTCATGAAACGTGTTGTATTTACTTTGATTCTTGCAGCATTTATCTTTACAGTCGTGATGATATTTGTGTTTTTGCGGATGGGTTCAGAGCCATCGACGCTGATTGAGAATGTATTCAGATTTCTTTCGGTTGAGGGTGGTGCAATGGCACTCATTAAGTCCGTGAAAACGGTCAAGGGAACAAAGTCAAACGGAGAAATACAACACAATGACGAACCGGAGCAGAATGACGAGGAGGTACAAGGATGAAATACATCGTCGAGAATTGGTTTGTGATTGTGGGTCTGATTGCGGTATTAGCAGCGGGAGGATATGCAATATATGTTTTCGTGAAAATGCCGTCAGACAAGCAGTTAAACAAAGTGAGAGAGTGGTTGCTTTATGCAGTCACAAAGGCAGAAAAGGAACTGGGAGGCGGTACAGGTCAAATCAAGCTGCGTTATGTATATGACATGTTTGTCGCAAGGTTTGCGTGGCTTGCAAGAGTGATTTCTTTTGAGGCTTTTTCAATGATGGTCGACGAGGCACTTGAGAGAATGAAAAAGATGCTTGAGAGCAACAAAGCGATGCAGACGCTTGTGAGCGGTGAGGTAGGTGAGGTCAATGAGTAAAATCATAGACTTTTTCGTGCAGAACGCAAGGACAATCGGGATTGTGTACGTTGTGGGTGCGGTCGTCGTATTTTTAGCGATGACAGCGTTTTACATTTGGGTCGACAGGGCAAGCAAAAAGGAACAGGAGCTTTACTATGACGAATATTATTATCCGGATGACGAATTTGCGGAAAGAATGTCGGTGGTAGTATGGTTCATTCTTTCATTGGGATGTGCGATTTTATGGGTCGGTATTCCGTTACTGATTTGCGGGTTGATTGTGTACACAGAACTTGAGGAACATTGTCCGGCACTCATGGGAGACATGACGGACAGGAACACAGAAGAATTTGACAAGGAGGAAAACAAATGATTTCAAATTGCGGACATGATGAAAATAACAGATACAGAGGAGGAAAAGCAGGAGACCAGACAGGTACAGAGTGGAGGGTTATAAATTGGTATAACAGACCGTGGAAATGTGTCCTCCGTCATCCGGATGTAAAGGTCAGAAAAATGATTGCGAGCATGGCAAAGGCAGCAGCAGTCAACAATAAAATCGGATATGACCAGTCAGAGAGATACACATTTTGGGAACATCTCAAGGCATCGAATTACGACCCTGCACAAATCACGATTGCATGTGAAGCAGATTGTTCATCCGGTGTCGCTGCAATCGTAAAGGGTGCAGGTTACAGACTGGGAAATGAGAAAATGAAGAATGTGAGCATTTATCTCTATACCGGAAACATGAGAGCAGGTCTCAAGGCAGCAGGATTCGAGGTGTTGACAGACAGCAAATATCTGACATCGGATGCGTATTTGCTTGAGGGAGACATCCTCCTCAATGACAATGCTCACGTTGCGACAAATCTGACAACAGGTTCAAAAGCGTCCGGAACATCAGCACCGAGCAAAAGCATCAATGAAGTAGCAAAAGAGGTCATCAACGGAAAGTGGGGAAACGGTAGCGACAGAACAAACCGCCTCACAGCAGCGGGATATGACGCAAAGGCAGTTCAGAACGAAGTCAACAGAATTTTGAAAGGGAATGCAACGACACCGAGCAAAAGCATCAATGAAGTAGCGAAAGAGGTCATCAACGGAAAGTGGGGAAACGGTAGCGACAGAACAAACCGCCTCACAGCAGCGGGATATGATGCAAAGGTAGTTCAGAACGAAGTCAATAGAATTTTGAGATAGCAGGAGGAATAATCATGTTATACTATTTAGGCAAAGGAGCAGAGTTCAAGAAAGAGGACTGCAAAGAGTACAAGACCATTGAGGGAGCAATGAAAGCAGCAGCAAAGGACGAGAGCTTTGTTGTGTGGGATGAAAACGGAAACGTCATCGGCTCACTCACGGACAATGTTCCGGAGGGAGCATTGCAGACAAATCCGGACGGCAGTGTCAACACATACGGTGCGGACGGAAACAAGGTCGGAACAGTCGATGCGGAAACCGTTGAGAAAATGACAACATTTGAGAGTGACGAGGATGCAGCAGGGCAGCAGGAGGACGCAGAGGACGGGGAAACAGCCTCAAACGATGCAGAGACAACAAATCCTCCGTCTGAACCGGAAACGGGCGAGAATGGGGCAAATACAGAGCCACAGGAGGCAGAGGACGAACCGGAGGACAAAGTCATCATCCCGCAGGGAAAAATGAAAGTGACGGTCATTTGCGACGGCTCACTCAATATCAGACGTTCCGCAGCGTGGGGCAATGAGAACATCTGCGGTCGTGCTATCAGAGGACAGTCATATTATGTGAAAGAGATTCATGTTGTGGACGGAAAGAAGATGGTCAGAACAATCGGCGACCTTTACCTCTCCGGAGAATCGGAGCATGTACAATTCGAGCAGTTATAAGAGCATACAGACAAAAAAAGAGGACGGCATCCGGAAACGGGTGTCGTCCTTGTGCTATAATGGATTTATGAACGTGCTTGAATTTTGGCAATCAACGCATCTTGCAAAACTTTTGAATAGTTGATACCGTAATTTTCACATGCAGTATTGAGCCATGCAGGAATACTCAAAGTTTTCTTGACCGCTTTGTCATTGTACGCACGGGCGTATTCGTCGAGGTTGACGCAAATCAAATTGACAAGTGCTGCATCCTCGTCCTTTTCAACTGCATCAAGAGAGGTCGGAGCGGGAAGAACATCACCATCACGCAAGGATGTGAATAAATACTGACCGCAAGCCTCTTGAGCCATTGCGAAAGCGTCCGCAAGGTTATCTCCGTAAGTTGCTAAATCATTGAGGTCGGGGAAAATAACTGAATATTTCCCGTCGCCCTCCGGATAAAAAACAGCAGGATAAATATAATTCATGATAACGCTCCTTTCTTTAATGGGTGGCAGGTCTCATTTGAGACCCGCCTGTTTGAGTATGGAGTTGACAACCCTTTGAGGAATGTCGCCTCGATGATTTGGGATTGTAACTTTTCCCGTTTTGGTTGGGTGTTTGTATTGGTGATGTGAACCTCTCACATCTACTAACTCCCATCCGTCATTGAGGACTATTTTTTCAATTTCTCGAAATCTCATTTGTATTGTTTCCTCCTTACAAGTATATAATAACACGTATTTTACGTAATGTCAATAAAAATATACGTAAAATACGTAAAAAATAACAGAGGTTTTCATACTACTAAATTGAACCTACCGACTGGAAATCTTGATACAAGCAATAAGGAAAAAATTATTCATTTATTCAAAGAATTAAAAAAAGAAGGAAAAACAATAGTATGCGTTACACATGATGAAGAAATGGCAAAAAGTGCAGATCGAATCATTGATTTAAAAAAAGAAAGAGGTAGAGAAAAATGAAAGGTATTTTATTGGCAGCAATGAATGTAGTATTAATCTTATTTACAGTGTTAGTACATAAGATAATTTTCAGAATACTGGGATTAGGATATGACAGTTTGGTGGTATATTGGGGATTATTTGTACTTATATTTTTTATATTAGATGTAATTTTGAATTTTTTCTTTTTAAAAGATAAATCAAGATAAAAGCAAGAATATATTTGAATATGTAAAGAAATCCTGTCTACATTGAGAAATCAGTGTCAGGCAGGATTTTTTGTTAAATTAAAACCATCAATCTTTTCAGATTATGTAATTTTTTCTAAATTCATTGTCTCTAAAAAGATGAAAGGAGATCAAAAGAATGTCGACAGAACAAATTTTAGAAAGGCTTATGCGAGAATACGGAGATTCTGTTTTTCGTATGTGCTTTCTTTACTTAAAGGATTATCATTTGGCAGAAGATGCCACACAGGGAACATTTATGAAAGCTATGAAAAAATTAAAAGATTATTTTGAGTTGTATATAAAATAATCAGATAGTAAAATATGAACAAAAGGTAAGATAAATGCGGAAAGGAGGGAACCTCATGCAAAAGAAACTTCCAATCGGAATTGAAAACTTTGAAGATATGATAAAAGAAAACTATTACTATGTAGATAAAACAGGCCTGCTCAAACAATTGCTAAATGAACACGGCCTAGTCAATCTATTCACAAGACCAAGAAGATTCGGAAAATCCTTAAATATGAGTATGTTAAAATATTTCTTTGAAATAGGAAATGATCAGGCAATTTTTGAAGGCCTTGAAATTTCAAAGGACAAAGAATTATGCGATCAATATCAGGGAAAATTTCCAGTAATCTCAGTTTCATTAAAAGGAGCGAAAGCAGGAAATTATGAAGATGCAAAAAAACTGATGAAATATATCATGGCAGCAGAATCCAGACGATTATACGATCGAATGTCAGAAGATAAGTTAAACGAAAAACAAAAAGAACAGATGAAATCATTAATGTCAGATAACATGAAAGATACAGAGTTAATGACAGCACTGTGGATTTTATCTTCTATTTTAAAAGAATATTATGGGAAAAAAGTTATCATATTGATCGACGAATATGATGTCCCATTAGACAAGGCGTTCGAGAATAACTACTATAATGAAATGATCATCTTACTTCGAAACATGTTAAAACAATCATTAAAAACAAATGATAATCTATACATGGCCGTATTAACAGGCTGCTTAAGAATTGCCAGAGAAAGCATCTTTACAGGACTAAATAACTTCAATATCTTTTCTATCACAGACCAATATTTTGATGAGTACTTTGGATTTACAGACAAAGAAGTAAAAGAAATATTACAAAGTACCAGAAGCTTTCGAACAAACAAAGAAATGGTATGACGGCTATCGCTTTGGAAACACAGATATCTACTGCCCATGGGATGTAATCAATCACTGCCGAGCATTAAAAGTAGAACCAGATGCGACACCACAGCCATACTGGATCAATACAAGTGGAAATTATATCGTAAAACGCTTTATAGAGAAAGCAAACCAACAGACAAGAAGAGAAATTGAACAATTAATTGAAGGAAAAGCAATCCAGAAAGAAATCAGGTTAGAACTAACATACAACGAACTAGACAGCACGATCGAGAATCTCTGGAGTGTACTCTTCGCAACAGGCTACCTCACCCAACAGGGAAAACCACTTAAAAGATTTCTGCAAAGCATTTGAAGAAGGAAACGCAGAAGCAATCGAAGAACAATTTAATAACTACCTAATGAAAACCATCAGCATCCGAGACACCTTCACAACCAAAAAAGAAAACTTCTACCATGGAGTCCTCCTAGGCTTACTAAGCTACGACCCAGACTGGTACATTACCTCAAACCAAGAAAGCGGAGACGGATACAGCGACATCATGATCGAAGCAGAACAAGCCAGAATCGGAATCATTATAGAAGTAAAATATGCAGAAAACATCAAAACACTAGATAAAGCATGCCAAAAAGCACTAAAACAGATCAAAGAAAAGAATTACGATCAGAAACTAGAAGAAGAAGGCTACGAAACAATATTAAACTACGGAATCGCCTGCTATAAAAAACGATGTAAAGTTTTGGTAGACAAATAATATAAAATAGAACCATTATCATTTTTAGAAAAAATTGTAAGTAAAATTTACATGATAATAAATATAGAATATATAGTTATTACCAATAACCTTCAGCGTATATAAGAGATATAAAATAAATAAAAGGTAGCTAAACGATAGAATTTCATAGGATTTTGTAAAAAATCCGTCAATGAAATTCGTGTTTAGCCACCTTTTATTTATTTTATATCTCTTATATACGTCAAAGATTATGACAAACAATTATTTATTCGCCAAATTATTATTCTGATACCGAGAATCAAACGTAACCTCATCATCAAACCATTCAGGCCCTTCATACTCTACAGCGACTTCCTCACTAGGAAATTCCACCTCAGCCATTACAAGCCCCTCATATTCTCCATGAAAGACATCCAGCTCAATAATAAATCCATGTTCATCCGGAATCTTATAACGAGTCTTAGAAATTAAAATCCCATCCACCTTCGGAAGCAGATGTTCATAAGCTGCCTTATCAAGCGGAAATTCATGCTCGGTTCTAGCCATCAATCCCTTACTCTTAAAAGTCAAGAAATACTGCTTATTCATCCTGCGGATACGAATGACAGGCTCCATGCAAAGATAGCCCTGTTCGATCTCAGAGTGTGGATAAGAATCCAGATTATCAGGTAAGTTGTGGACGATAAATTTTCTTTCGATTTCCATGGGCATTTCCTCCTTGAAGTGCAGATCCTAAGCCTTTTTAAGGCCGCATACTTTTTCTTTATTATACCCATCGTCTATGATATAATCAACAAAGATTCGAGAAAAAGATAAAGGAGATGAATATAAATGCGTTTAAGAAATGTACCAGGAGCGAGAGAGACGATCATAGAAAATCAGTTTTCCATCCAGCAGCCAGAGCAGATGAAAGGAAAATGGCATGAAGTATTTCAAAATGACCACCCAATCCACATCGAAGTAGGAATGGGAAAAGGACAGTTTATCATAGAAATGGCAAGAAGAAATCCAGAAGTAAACTATATTGGAATCGAAAAATATTCAAGTGTCTTAGTAAGAGCTGTAGAGAAATTAGAAGATTTTGAACAGGACAACCTTCGTTTGATCCGTATGGATGCAGAGAATATCGAAGAAGTGTTTGACAAAGATGAAGTAGACAGGATTTATTTAAACTTCTCTGATCCATGGCCAAAAGACCGTCATGCAAAGAGAAGATTGACATCTACAAGATTTTTAGAACGATATGATAATATCCTGACACCAGAAGGAAGAGTGATGTTTAAGACAGATAACAAAGACTTATTTGATTTCTCCTTAGAGCAGGTAGAAGAAGCAGGATGGATCCTGGAAAATCACACATACGATCTTCATCACAGCGAATATAATGAAGGAAATGTCATGACAGAATACGAGGAGAAATTCTCAGCCAAAGGAAATCCAATCTGCCGTTTAGTAGCATATCGTCATGACAAGTAAAAGGATTGCATAAAATAAACAAAAAGTGGTAATATAATCATGAAACAAGGAAAGTTTCGATGCAAGATCCAGTTGTTTCTATATTTGCATCCATGTATGAACAGATGGGTCTGTCAATTTTTTCAGTCACTAGACGAAGCAAAACGATGTTTAAATAAATAGCAAAGGATAGGTGAATTATTATGGAATATACATTTACAAGTGATAATTTTGAAGAAGAAGTATTAAAAAGTGATGTGCCAGTATTAGTAGATATGTTTGCAACATGGTGCGGACCTTGTAAGATGATGGCACCAGTGGTAGCACAATTAGCTGAAGAATATGAAGGAACTGTAAAAGTCGGAAAACTTGATATCGATCAGAATGTTGATATCGTAGCACAGTACAAGATCATGTCAGTTCCAACATTTTTAGTGATCAAAGATGGAGAGGTTAAGGCAAAACTGATCGGAGCAGTATCCAAAGAAGAATTAGTCGAAGCGATCGATCAGGCAAAGTAGTAAGATGAATATATTAAATATTGAACATATCAGCAAAATTTATGGAGAGAAAGTCATTTTTGATGACGTATCTCTTGGAATCCACAGTGGCGATAAGATTGGTGTGATCGGGGTCAACGGTACAGGAAAGACTACATTATTAAAGATCATTGCCAAGATCAACGAGCCAGACAAAGGACAGATTATCTGTGGAAATGGAATCCGTGTATCTTATCTTCCACAGAATCCAGAATTTCCGAAGAGACAAAGCATTCTTGAATATGTGATGGATGGAAAAGAACATCAGGACTGGAAGACAGAGAGTGAAGCAAAAACGATCCTCACAAAACTTGGAATCTATGATTTTGATGAAGGATGTAATCATTTATCTGGAGGCCAGAAGAAGAGAGTTGCACTCGCAAGAACTTTAGTAGATCCAACCGAAGTACTGATCCTTGATGAGCCAACCAACCACTTAGATAACGATATGGTTCTATGGCTGGAAGAATTCTTAAACAGCTTTAGAGGTGTATTGATCATGGTAACCCATGACCGTTATTTCTTAGATCGTGTAACGAATAAGATCGTAGAGATCGACAAAGGAAAGCTTTACGAATACGATACCAACTATTCTGGATTCGTAGAGTTAAAAGTCCAGCGCGAAGAGATGGAACTAGCGACAGAACGTAAGCGCCAGAGTTTACTCCGCGTGGAAATGGAATGGATGAAACAGGGAATCAAAGCGAGAGGAACGAGACAGAGAGCCAGAACGGAACGTTTTGAAGAACTTAAGAATGCCAAAGGTCCATCCATGCAGCAAAATGTTGAGATGGATTCGATCAGCAGCCGTCTTGGAAAGACAACGATCGAGTTAGAACACATTTCCAAAGGATTTGGTGACAAACATCTGATCAATGATTTCTCTTACATCGTATTAAGAGATGACAGGATTGGATTTATCGGACCAAATGGCTGTGGAAAATCAACTTTGATGAAGATGATCATGGGAATCTTAAAGCCGGACGAAGGAAACATTACGATCGGTGACACCGTAAAGATCGGGTATTTTGCACAGGAAAATGAAGATATGACAGGAGATATCCGTGTCATTGATTATATCAGAAATGTCGCAGAATACATCCAGACAACGAAAGGGCAGGCAAGTGCATCCCAGATGCTAGACCGTTTCCTGTTCCCGCCAGAACTTCAATACACACCGCTTGATAAACTTTCTGGAGGAGAACAGAGACGTCTCTACTTATTAAAAGTATTGATGGAAGCACCAAATGTTCTGATCCTCGATGAGCCGACCAACGACCTTGACATCCAGACATTAACGATCTTAGAAGATTATCTGGATACGTTCGCAGGAATCGTGATCACAGTATCTCATGACCGATATTTTCTTGATCGTATTGTAAACAGGATCTTTGCGTTTGAAGAAGGTGGACATTTAAAACAGTACGAAGGCGGTTATACGGATTATCTGGAGAAAGTAAAGCCAATTGCGAAACAAGAGAAAAGTAAACCAGAGAAAAAAGAAAATAATGGAAAGAAATTCCAGAAAGAACACCAAAAGAAGCTCAAGTTTACATACAAAGAACAAAAAGAATTTGAAACGATTGATGATGATATTGCGAAACTGGAGGAAAAAATAGAACAGTTAGATGAAGAAATCATAGAAAATGCAACGAATTCTGGTAAATTAGCAGAGCTTACGCAGCAAAAAGAAGAGACAGAAGAAGCTTTGAATGAAAAGATGGACCGTTGGGTATATTTAAATGATCTGGCAGAACAGATAGCGAATCAATAACAATAAAAGAGGATTGACTCACAAATATCATATGAGTCAATCCTCTTATTATGTTAAGCTTCTTTTTCTAACTTAATATTCTTCTTATACAATCGATAATCCACCCAGTTTCCGATCAAAAATTGAACTGTAGCAAAAAACGGAACTCCAAGGAACATTCCAAGTGGACCGAAATAAGCGCCACCGACAGTGATGGAAAATAAAATCAGTAGTGGACGAACTCCGGTAGATTCTCCAAGGATCTTAGGTCCAAGGATCAGACCGTCAAACTGCTGCAGGACAAAAACCATGATAATAAAGATCAGGCACTTCGTCGGGCTTACGATAAAAAGAATAAAAGCACCGGGAACTGCACCAATGATCGGTCCAAAATAAGGAATCATATTTGTGACACCGATAATAACACTGATCAATACGGTATAAGGAAGTTTTAAAATAGTCATCGCAACAAAAGCCAGTAAACCAATGATCAGAGAATCAATGGATTTTCCGATAATGAAACCAGAAAAAATATTATGACAATCTTTTAAAGTGCGAAGTACACGATAAGAGAAATTTTCATTAAAGATTGCAAGAACCAATCGTTTCCCAGCATTTTTTAAAATAAATTTATCGATCGTCATATAAATAGAAACAATAAATGCGATAAACAGGTTAAATAATCCCTTGGCAAAAGACATGGAAGCCTCATAAAGCATAGGGACGATATTGGTCAGAAGATTGTTGGTCAGTTCGAAAAGCTTTGGTAATGTCTTTGTCTCGATCATATCGGCAATCTGACCAGGAAACATATCTGTGCTGTTCTCACGATAATGTTCAAAAATCGACATTATTGATTTATAAATATCGGGAATCATCAGGGATAGTTCACGAATACTGTCATATAACTGTGGAATGATAAATCGAAGACATACAATGATAAAACCAACCATGACAAGATAACTGATCAAAATGGCGAGTCCACGCTGTGTACTGGCAGATTTCTTCTTTAAAAGTTTTATTGATACATTTCTTTGAAAGAAAGCTACAACAGGGTTTAAAATATAGGCAATCAGAAATCCCATAAAAAATGGAAATAAGATTTCCCATAATTGAGAGATCAGTTTGCTTGTATTAGACCATTGTGTTATAAAACGGAAGATCACACATCCGATCAGGATAACAGCAATGGTATAGATAGAAATCGTAAAATACTTTTTATTCGATTCGAATTTGTGGTTGCTTGACATTTGAGGCTCCTCTTAGAATGATAGTTAATCAGTAATATCATCTATTATAGACGTTTCCAAGATCAGTTACAAGACAATATAAGATTTAAATAAAAGAAAAACACCATCCCCGGCTACAAGATCAACCAAAAACAGTGCTTTAGTACGCGATGAGGGGTTCGAACCCTCGACACCCTGATTAAGAGTCAGGTGCTCTACCAACTGAGCTAATCACGCTTAAATTATGTTGTTTTTACTGCGCTTCCTTAACGCAAGATTTATTATATACGAATGTTTTAAGAAATGCAAGCATTATTTTTAATTTTTTTTATTTTTTTTTACAAAAAATTTAAAGAAAGTTAATAACGGTACAAAAAAAGCCCGAAATATGGTATTCTAGAGACTGGAAAGGGGATAAAATTTCATGGATAAAATAGCGGTTGCACAGACAACATCTTCCGGAAACTGGAGAGAAAATATAGAAAAAGCAAAACAATATATAAAGAAAGCAACAGAAGAAGAGGCAGTTATGATCATTTTTCCAGAATATTTCATGAATTATTATCCGGATGCTGAACACAACTATACAAAAAAGGCACAAAGCTTGCATGGCGAATTTGTACAGGCAATGAAGATGCTTGCAAAAGAGTTTAAGATGTGGATCATTTTTGGGATGAATGAACAGACTGTGGATGAAACAAAGAACTACAATACAATGGTAATCCTGAATGACCTGGGAGAACTTGTGTCTGATTATAAAAAGACACATTTGTTTAATGCATATAAATGGAATGAATCAATGAATACGCTTAAGGGGGATTGTTTGTTTACACCGATTAAGACACCTGCAGGTGTGATCGGACTTGGAATCTGTTATGATCTCAGATTTCCGGAACTTGCAAGATATGAAGCATTATCTGGAACTCAGGTCATGTTGTATCCAGCGGCATGGGTTAAGGGTAAAGGAAAATTTATGCAGTGGGAGACACTTCTTCGGGCAAGAGCTATTGAAAATGAGATGTATGTTTTAGGATGTTGTCATTACAGTAAGGAACATTACATGGGAAGAAGTACTGGATTTGCACCAGATGGAACCAGATTGTATTTAGGAGAAGAAAAGGAAGAGCTGCTCTATGCACAGATAGATAAAGAACAGATTCAAAATATAAGAACAGCCAATCCTGTCTTTGAAAACAGGAGAAAAGATCTCTACGATTAAATAAAATAATACAGATCAAGGTAGGAATCAGAAAGAGGTAGTATCATATGGAAGATAGAAGAAGTATAGCAAAGAAGGCAGCAATAGGAGTCGCACTGGTGATCGCAGCTGCGGGAGCTGTATTATTCTATAAGAATAATATTGCGATGAATCCAGGTGACACATTATTAAAATATATGTCATATGCAGAAGATGGAAAGTATGAAAAGATGTACGATCTTTTGAATGAAGAAAGCCAAAAAAGTATTTCAAAAGAAGAATTTATCAAGAGAAATAAAAATATTTATAAGGGAATCGGGGTCCAAACGATCGATGCTGATGTAACTTCAAAGAAGAGATCAACAACCGTGACATATCACGTAAAAATGCAGACAAATGCTGGAATTATTGCCTATAATAACCGTACAGATTTTGTCAAAGAAAATCATAGATATCGCATAGATTGGGATGACTCCGTTATTTTTCCGCAATTAGGAGCAGAAGACAAAGTCAGAGTAAAAACTTTATATGCCAAAAGAGGAAAGATCAAAGATGCACAGGGAAATGCACTTGCTGTACAGGGTAAGATCTATTCTGTAGGATTTGTTCCTGGGAAGATGGACGGTAATTCCGTAAAACTTGCGGCAAAGAAATTAGGATTATCCAAAGAAGAGATTCAGAAGAAACTTGATCAAAAATGGGTGACGGATGATTCTTTTGTACCATTGATCAAATTAAAAGAATATTCAAAAGATCTTCTCGATGTGAAAGGGATCATTGTTTCCACAGAAACTGGGAGAATCTATCCACTTGGAGAGGCAGCAGCACATCTTATCGGTTATATGCAAAATGGCGAAGGAAAAGCAGGACTTGAGAAATTATATGATGAGCAGCTTTCTGGCACGAATGGCTTAGAGATATACATAGAAGATTCTAATGGACAGAAAAAACAGTCACTGGCGGTCAGATCTCAGACAGATGGAAAGGATTTAACAACAACGATCAACAGTAGTTTGCAAAAGGCTATTTACGAACAGTATAAAAATGATAAAAGTGCTCATGTTGCATTGAATCCTTCAACAGGAGAGGTCAAGGCACTTGTAAGTACTCCGTCTTATGATGCACAGGCATTTATCTTAGGAATGAGCCAGAAGAAATGGAATGTGATCAATAGCGATCAAAGACTGCCAATGCAAAACCGTTTTAAAGCAACATTTGCACCAGGATCATCCATCAAACCGATCATAGCAGCGATAGGACTAAGCCAGAATAAATTTCGTGCAAATGATGACTTTGGAAACAGTGGAAAACGCTGGCAGAAGGATAAAAGCTGGGGTGGTTATTACGTAACAACATTGCACGATTATAATGGGCATAATCTGCAAAATGCAATGATCTATTCTGACAATATTTATTTTGCAAAAGCAGCCCTGAAGATAGGAAAAGATACCTTGAAGGATCAGCTTGACAACTTAGGTTTTGGAGAAAGTCTGAAATTTACATTTGGACTAAACGCTTCATCCTATGGAAGTGAAGGATTTACTTCCGATATTCAGTTAGCTGACAGTGGATATGGACAGGGGAAAATGATGGTAAACCCGGTACATATGGCAGCAATCTACACAGCATTTTCTAATAATGGTAATATGCTGAAACCGTATCTGGTCAAAGAAAACGGATCAAAAAAACAAGTATTAAAGGAAACTATATTTACCAAACAAGCTGTGAATACCGTAAATGAAGCTATGCGACAAGTAATCAGAGATCCCTCTGGTACGGGACACACAGCGAACATAGAAGGGGTAGATCTTCGAGGAAAGACAGGAACTGCAGAGATCAAACAATCACAGACAGACACAAAAGGAACAGAAATCGGCTGGTTTGTGACCATAATGCCAGCAACAAACAATAGGGAAGCATTGGAACTGGTATCCATGACAGAAAACGTGAAGAAACGAGGCGGAAGTGGATACGTGGTCAATAAAACAAAGAAGATCATGGAAGAATACCTGCAGTAGATCAGCTGCAGGTATTCTTCCATGATTGATGATTTCAGGCATCGAAATCCTATTCTAATTACAATCTTTATAAAGTTTATAGATATCTTTATTTTCCAAAGTAAAATGATCTTTGATGCAATGATATAAAGACTCAATATTTTCAGGTGTTTCTTCTAATTCATCAGCAATTTGAATTAAATTCTTGGATTTTTCAATTTTTTTCTTGATTTGTTGTATTAATCGAAAGTAATCTCCCTCAGCAAGTCCCTCAGCACGTGCTTTTCGTTTCTCAAGAATTTTTTCTTCCCATTCCTGCATATATTTCACTCCAATCTCTTCGCTGGATTTTACGATATTGACATGTTTTTTTATTTCCTGAAGGCGTGGTGTAGAGCAAAAGATATCTTCGGTAGTATGTTCCATATAGTATAAAAGTTCTTTTAATTCGGAACTGATATCTTCGGGATTTTGACCATGAGTATTTAGAAAAATACGTATAGCACCATCGTTTAAAGGTTGACCAGTTTCATTGCAGTTCATTTGAAAAGTATATTGATATAATCCTTCCCCAAAAAGATCAAAAGGTGCAATAATAATAGAATAACAATCTTTCATCTTTGAAAAATCTATCTCTCCCGGGTCCAGAAGTTTAGAATCAATTAATGCCTGATAAAAACGACTTCTGTGAGGAAGATTTTTGGTATTTTCCTTTTGTGCTTCTATATTGTATACAGCATCCGTATCATCCTCAGCCCATACATCAAGGCGCACCTGACGTTTTAAAGGCGATGTACGCTTTTCATGTTCGGATTGCGGATGTCCTTTAATGGATATGTCTTGGCCAAGAATAATAGATAATACGTTTTCAAAAGTTTCTGCATCTTCCATAACTTCAGCAAATAAAAAACGATCAAGTAAAGTTAAATCCTGTAGCGATTTTTTAGTTTGACTCATAAGTTTCTCCTTTCATTTTATATTGAAATGTAGTTTATAGCAATAATTAATAGTTAAGAAAAGTATAATGAGAGTATCAAAAGTATTTTAATAAGAATAAGAGAAAGAAGATGCTGAATTACAATCTGAGGTTCTGGTTTGCAAAATTAAATTCCTGGGAGTCGATT